>ERZ724505.209-NODE-209-length-39787-cov-5.745998_pt1 | contig 39787 bp, 48 predicted proteins | sample MGYA00376038_ERZ724505 | MGnify/ENA primary metagenome ERZ724505 (study PRJEB28724, sample SAMN07190884) | wastewater metagenome | isolation source: effluent of sewage treatment plant in Hong Hong | place: Hong Kong | collected 2016-03-17 ... | reverse complement strand
CAGCATTCTTCAGGTGTGAAATCGCGGTAATGGGTTGCACCATGTCCGAATCGGATTTCTGAAGCGGTCGGGGGCCGGTGATAAGTTACGGTTTCCACATCGTCGCGGATCGGTAAATTTGATTTTCTCATTTTGTCCAGCCTTTCCTTAAATCAGAATGTTGCACACGTTTTTTTATGATCAATTCGTGATCGTCATAAATGCCGGTTAATTCACGATGCAAAGGCGCGTATTCTTCAGGCGTTGCCAATCTTCCGGCGCGGGTGATGAATGAATCGGCCTCACTGTGTTGTCCGACACGGGCATAAATACAGACATTGCCATAATTTACGCTTACACCTGGCAAAATGGCGATAACCTCTTTTTGCCAATAGCGATAAATTACTTTCTGGATCGGTTTTTTCATGGCCTTAAACTCCCCTTTGATTGATTTTGAGCGGACGCCCTTTGATCGGGCCTAAGTGTATATCTTGCGCGGTTCCCTTCCATTCTGGATGCCAGCAATCGGCGCGGCTTTTGGTGTGGTAGATCATCGTGCGCGATTGATCGGGGAAGGTGTAAAGGGTGCAATGCTGATTTACTTTTTCCCGCTTGCTGTACCCTGGGACGTTAAAAGCACTTGAAAATTCGATTTTTTCAAGGGCGCGTGTTGCTTGATAGTCGCGTAACATGTCGGGGTTTCCTTTCTATTACATTGATGACCAAGGGTTTTTCTCGGCGGCATCGGGCAAAGCCTGAAGCCATGCTAGAACATTGGCGGGGACTTCCTCAAAGTACCAGGCGAAACCGTATTTTTTCCCGTCCAATTCGCGGCCTAACAATCCGTCAGGATGTTCGGACACATTCACCCAACCAAGCGTTTTACGCTCGATTTTATGCCTTTTGTTTTGGTAATCTGTCCAAGGTTCCATAAATTCAGGCGTGGCAGGCAGTTCATAGGCGTAAATATCCGCTGAAGTTTTGGACAGCAAAAGCCGTTTATCGTTTTCGGACAGTTGCAGGGTTTCACCTTTTAGCGCGGCCTGGGTTGCCAGTTCCTGCAATTCTTTACGGCGTTTGCTGGTTTCATTCGTTTGAATGTAGGAAAATTTAAAGATTTCCTTACTTGCGAGTTTGTCCCAGCCTGCTTTTTTCATTTCCGGTGTGGCGGCGTTCATATCGTTTAAATGCCAGCGTTTCCAGATTTCAATAAATTCGGAAACTGTTTTTTTGTCCCAGCCTTCAGCATAGCGGTTTAAGGCGATACTGTCATAAATCTGCCCGCATGATCCTATTGCATCCCCATTTGAAAGAGGACCGATAACGCCGAAAATCGAAAGTTTTTTGTCTTTAAACTCGATTTTACAAAACACCTTTGCGGGGTGATTCTCTTTGTTGCGGTAGTATTCGGGTTGAGTTCCAAGTAAGACGGATTTTTTAAAGCTGGTCATGGTTTAGTTTCCTTTCCGGTTTTCATAGATTGCAAGAATGATTAGGCCAATGATCCCGCAATAGGTCATCATGGCAACACCATTCCAACCTTCATTTGCGGTTAAATCAAAGAAAAGCCTAAACATAGGATGATTAAACAAGGCTTGCATGGTTTCTCCTTTCGTGTTGTTTGTCAGTAGTTTGGACATCAAACCCCGACAATATATGTTGGTTTTTCCCTTCAGTCAATATCTATTTTTCAAGATAATCTTTTTTCCTTGCTTTGACGGGGTTTCCCGTCTATCTTGTGGGAATGAAAGAACTAATCCCACTCGATAAAAGGGCCGAAATAGCCCAAAGACTGATTAACGGTGAAAGCCCGCAAGCTATTGCCACGCATTTTTTAATCACGGTGAATCAGGTTCTTTCTATTTTCGGGGATGGGGAATTTGCAGCTAAGTGCTTGGAATTGTTCAATAATCAAGCGCGGGGGCTTGCGCTTGTAGCCCTTCACAATATCAGCCGAATCGCTTTCGATCCCACCGCAAGTGCTGCAACACAATTGAAAGCGTCTAAAATCTTGGTTGATATTGCCCGCGAAATGGAAGAATTACACCCTAACGACCTGGAGCCTAGCGGAATGACGCAAGCCCAGCTTGCCGAACGTCTGAAGGCATTACAAAAAGAGGCAATCGCCAGGACAAAACCTATCGAAACGGGGGTTATTGATCAACCGCAACCCGCAAGCCTTGATGATATGCTAGACTAATCAATAGGTTATTGTGCCGTATACAGGCACCTGAACGCGAATCCGCCCCTATGGGTATTAATTATCGCAATTATCCAGCATAATATGTATAGTCCACCCCTACGGGGGGGGGCTGCGCTGCGCTCTGCGAACGTGTGCCACCCAATCCGACAAAATTTACAAAAACCATTCATTTTGAAAAATCTAAAATTTTGCGCCAAAAATGAAAACCTCTGTTGAACATTCCCAACAAGACAGATAGGATCATAGTAGAGGTGAAATTTAATGGTGGATTTGGATGATGTGATCGTGGTGTGGTTTTCCTGTGGAGCAGCCAGCGCGGTCGCAGCGAAGAAAACGATTGAGAAATATGGATGGTTGGCAAAAATCAGGGTTGTTAATAACCCTGTGGTCGAAGAACACCTCGATAACCGCCGATTTTTGAAGGATGTCGAGAAATGGCTTGGTGTTGAGATCGAAATCGCCACGAATGAGAAATATCCGAATTGCTCGGCGAAGGAGGTTTGGGAGAAACGCCGGTTCATGTCCGGTCCCAATGGTGCGCCTTGCACAGTCGAATTGAAAAAAATGGCTCGACGACAATGGGAGGAGCGAAATCATCACGACTGGTTGGTCATGGGTTTTACTGCTGACCCCCGCGAGATCAGACGCCATGAAAGTTTTAAGCTGGGCGAACGCTCGAACATTTTGCCGATACTGATTGAAGCGGGGATTACGAAGGCTGATTGTTTCGAGATCGTACAGGACGCAGGAATTGAGTTGCCGGAAATCTATAAACTTGGGTATCCGAACGCAAATTGCATCGGATGCGTGAAAGTCACCTCGCCTGAATACTGGAATCATGTTCGTCGCGTCCATCCAGAGATTTTTGCGGAACGCGCTGAGCAATCCCGCCAGATAGGGGCAAAATTGGTTGAAGTGCATAAGCAAAGGATAATGTTGGATGAACTTGATCCGGCGCAGCGTGGGCGACCTATAAAAACCATAGACACAGAGTGCGGGATTTTCTGTGAAGAAAAAACTTGAGAAAATTTGAAAATCACTGTTGCTTTCTCCCAACATATTCTGATAGTCTGACTTTGAGGATTGCGGCTCACGCGGATGAGTAGCGCGGTGCGAATAGTCGAAAGCACAGATCGGGAAAGACAACCGGCGATCCTCAGTTTTTAAGAATTTGAAGGAAAGTTGAAATGGGTAAAAATCGTAAGGTCACGAACAAACTGCTTACCCCAGATTATCTGAAAGGCCGCGCTGAAGGACTGGTAACAGCCGGATACCCGAAGTCGAAATGGATTTATTTCTGTGAGGAAATCCTGCGACTGGGTTTCGCTGCTGAATTGTACGAAGCCCGCCAAACAAAATCGAAATACATAACCGTGCGCCAGCAAAACGACCGGAGCCGCAGCTTCAAAGTCAGGTTTTCAGATCACAAGCCGATCTATCATCGTGAGATGGCTGGCGACTGTGACTTTTTCGTTGGTCATACTCACACCGGAATTCGGAATACGAATGACGCAATTAACGCTGTGTGCAACTTTTTTTCAGGTCCAGCGGATCATCGGTTTTGAAAACCCGAAAATGATGCAAGGGTATGTAGCTGACTTCGTCTGAATTTCGTACTTGCCCCGTTGGGACGGTTAATGTAGATTATGGGTTAGGCAGATCATGACACCATTCGCCAGGTGGATATTTCACATGAGGCGATCTATCTATGTCAGCACCAACACGCTATTTTCCGTCATACGATTTTACTGGCTTCCAGTCGGCAAACCCGAACACTCCGCTTCCAGCGGATAAGTTAGAAATCGAATTCAACAACATTGCGCTTACGACTGGTGAGACGATCACCAATCTCGGTTTGATCCAGCGGTCGGATGGGCGGCTGAACAACGGCATTGTTGAATTCGATGCGTTGTCGAACGCGACGAAGGCATTGCTTGGCACATCCATCGTCCCACGCGGTGCATGGGCGGCATCAACCGCGTACAAGACGCTTGATATGGTTGAGGTCGGCGAAACGACCTACATCGCGGTCACTGATCACGCATCTGGCACTTCATTCACGGTCGATAATACGTCCGGTTACTGGATGCTGTGGGCGAACCCTGGTTTCGTTGATGGCACGTCCTTTTTTCAGAAATTTTCCGGTAATGGATCGCAAACTGCGTTCACGGTTTCGCAGGACATGGGAACCGATGAAAACGGTTTGATGATTTTTATCAATAATTCCGGCTGGATACCGCAAGACCCAGCGGCATATACGATTTCAGGCACAACTTTGACGTTCGCGGTTGCGCCACCGAACGCATCCAACAACATTTACGTTTTTGCACCAGCGAAAATCCTGTCGCAAGCGGCTGCATACGCGGCTGCGGCTGGCACGAGCGCGTCCAGCGCGGCTGCATCGGCGACAACGGCATCTACACAAGCAACCAATGCGGCTGCATCGGCATCGGCGGCTGCGGCAAGCGCAACGACTGCCAGCACCGCAGCGACGAACGCAGGGAATTCCGCGACTGCGGCATCTAATTCGGCATCGGCTGCGGCAATCGCTAAAACCAATGCTGAAACAGCCGAGACAAATGCTGAAACCGCACAGGCTGCGGCTGCAACCAGTGCGACCAATGCGGCTGCATCGGCGACAACGGCATCTACACAAGCAACCAATGCGGCTGCATCGGCGACAACGGCATCTACACAAGCAACCAATGCGGCTGCAAGCGCGACTGCGGCTGCGACCTCGGCAACAACGGCTTCTACACAGGCGACCAATGCAGCCGCAAGCGCGGCAGCGGCTGCGGTGAGTGCTGCGGCAGCGGCAGCAGCGGTTGGCGGCTATGTTTCGACCATGCTGTCCACGAATACTGGCACCCAGAACGCGATTGCGCTGGCGGCTGACGTTGTCAACGCGGGTGGTAAGCCGATTATCATCCCTGCTCTCACCTACACGCTGAACGCGATCACGATTTCAAGCAGTGTGGTCAATCTGAAGTTCATGAACGGTGCAAAACTGGTTCCTGACAGCGCAGGTGGATTGTACCGCGTTGGCACAATGATCCAGTTGACGAACTGCACAGTCACAATGGACGGTTTTTATGCTGACGGCCAGAATAACGGTTCTCCGATTTGTATCCGTCAGGATAACGGCACGTTGAAGATGACAAACACCACGATTGTCAATTTTGGCTCGACCGGACCTTTGGCTTCAACGGTTGGCGTGTACGGATTGATAATCAAAGGTGCAACCGATGTCCGAATCGATGGTTGGACATCGTCAAACTTTAATGATGTGCGCGAAGGTACTTACGGAAATGTGATAGGTTTAACCCGTCACATCCTTTTCCACAATCTGGGTCATTATCACCTGACCAATGCGTTCATGACCTCTGGCGACCAGTCTAGCGGCGACGATAATGACTTTATCCAGTTCCTCGACGATCGTGGCGCGTCTGTCGCCATGAACGGCACAATCGAGAACGTCACAATGCGCTATAACGGTTCGCAACGCCGTTGTTTGAAGTATCAAGGTGGTTTCAACTTTGCTGATCACATTGATATTCGCAGGGACAGTACGTTTACACCGGTTGTCAACACCACGAACGTCACCGGCGCGGCGAACAACGGCAGTGGTCTGATCCGTTTGACCGTGGCAAGTACCACGAACATCATCACTGGCAACAAAGTTGTTGTCTCTGGTGTGGGCGGCACGACTGAGGCCAATGGCACCTGGACGGTCACGACAATCGACGGCACCCACCTCGATCTACAAGGCTCAACATTCACCAACGCCTATACCACAGGCGGCACGGCGAACGCGCAGACCGACATCGGTGAAAACTGCATGAACTGCATTGATTGGGCTTCTGCGAACATCGGTTTTGCTCGTGTGACTAACAGCTATATTGATGCGACCGGCTTCGCCTGTGGTTTTATAAATAGCGGTGGTGCTGGTGGTCAGATACAGGTATCGAATTCCAAAATTATCGGATCACAGTTGAACATAATCCGATTTAACCTTGAAAATCTGGTTAACAACAATAGTGCGACCATCGGTATGTACACGGTAGCTGGCGACAGTGGTTCTGGTTTGCAGAATTGCGAAGTTGTTGGTTTCGTGAAAGCGATGGTACCGCAGGGCGCATACAACTATGCAAAAGGCTGCACGTTCGACGATCCGCGTGGCTATGTTTTCGAGACGGGCGACACCGGCAAGAATGGTTTCGATTTCATGAATAACATGGTGATCACGCGCACACCTGGAAACCTGAGCGAGAACAGCCGTGGCGCACGTCTCAATAACGTGACCAATGTTCGCATCTACGACAACTCGCTGATTCAGGCTGGCAACACGACCCATGCAACGACCTTTATCGCTGCGTTGTCGGCATCGGCGACCGGCTGGGTGCGTGGCAACACTGCGCCGCTCTCACCGGCGACCACACCGTTCTCTGTCGGCTCGTCAGCTGTCGTCAAGACGCTGGACAACAACGCTGAGCCCAATGCTGAAAGTGCCTTCGCGGACGAAACTGGGGCTTTGTTGGTTCCGAAAGGTACGACGGGTCAACGCCCAAGTCCTGACGTTGATGGGTATATTCGGTATAATGATACTCTTGCGGTGTTTGAGGGTTATGAGGCTGGGGCATGGTCTCCTCTGATTACGCGCACAGGGGGGTATCTTTCTACGATGTCCCCATCCAATACGGCGGCCCAAAATGCGGCAGCCTTGACTGCGGATATTACTGCGGCGGATGGTAAAACAATAATTGTTTTACCTGGGACATATAATCTTGGGGAGACCGAGATTACTGGCAAAACAATTAATTTGTTTTTTACCAAAGGATCAACCTTGGTACCTGATCCGGCATTGTTCCCTGATAATGAGATGCTGACGCTTTCAGATTGCCAGACCAAGATACAGGGTTTGAATTTAGATGGCGGACACAATGGGGCTCCTATTGCGATTTATGCGTATGAGGGGTCTATTGAATTACGCGACACCAAAATGGTGAATCTTGGTCAAGCAACAGGGACCATTACGACTTCGGGGGTTTATGGGTTATACACTTCGACTTGTGATCGGGTGGTTGTTGATGGGTATGTGGGCGAAGATTTCCGTGATATTTCAAATGGTATTTTTGGGGACCAACCAGGGGCTGTAAGGCATTTGTTCATCTTCAATGCGAAAACCTACTATGTAAACAATGTTCACATTTCGGGTGGTGGTGAAGGGGACGATGTGGATTTTATCCATTTCTTGGATACCCAAACCCCAAAAGCTATGACTGGGACTTTGGAGAACGCGGTTTTTCGCTATTCGCATAGGAACCGTAGGGTTCTTAAATACCAAGGGGGGTATCATGAGGCGCGGTCTCTTGACATTGCGCCAGGGGATGATTTTGTGGCCTCGGTATGGTCAAAAGCGGTTACCGGAGCAGCGAACAATGGGTCGGGTTTGATCCGTTTGACGTTAGATGCAGCCAACTTTAGGACAGGGAACTTTGTCACTGTTGCAGGGGTCACCGGAACAACGGAGGCGAATGGTACATGGGTCATTACAAAGATTGATGCAACACACGTTGACTTGCAAGGGTCTACGTTTACCAATGCGTATGTCTCTGGTGGGACTGCTCAGGCCCTTACGAATGTGGGGGCAAATTGTATCACTGCGATTGATTGGGCTGCAAACTTGGAGGGTTATCTTCGAGTTGCGAACAGCCGTATTGATGCAACAGGGTTTGGGACCGCGATTGCCAACTCAGCAGGGGTCAGCGGGACAACAAAAGTGCTTCTTGAGGACTGCGAAATTATCGCAGGGCCGTATAGGTCGATCCGGCTTAATCCCGAAACAGGGGCTGAGTCCAACTCGACTACCACTGCTTTTTACACACCAACGGGGGACAATGGGTCCGGTATTCGGGACAGTGTGGTTAAAGGGTTTTCCCGTGCAATAGCTTTGGCTGGTGATAACAACTTCATTCGGAATTGTGTGATTGATAATCCTACAGAGCTGGCTTGGGAGTGCGGGTGGACTACTCTTTCGTATAATTTTGATTTGATTGGCAACCGTGTCATTACTCGTACACCTGGTTATTTATCGGTCAATTCGTTTTGCAGCCGTTTGTACAATCTCAATAGCGCAAGGATTTTTGACAACGCGTTGATTCGTGAAGGGAACACAACCCATGCGAACATTTTCATCCGTGCAACGGATGGGGATAATACCGCAACGGGGGTGTATGCAGGGAACACCGCGCCGATTGGGATCAACCCGTTTATGCCGAGCAGCAGGGACAATGGGATTATCCCCATTGGGACGGATGCGTCTATCCGTGTGAATACTTTCGGGAATATTAACGTAGGGGGCTCTGCGACAGATTTGATGTCATTTGATTTGCAGCCGAATACTCTTGCGCTTCGTGGGGCCAATACAAGTGGCTTGAACCAACGGGGGATCAATATTGTCCAGCATGGACGCAATGCAAACAATGCGAATGCAAAGACCCTGAAGATGTTTATCGGGGGGACTGAGATTTTATCCGAAGCACTCACGGTCAGCGTAGCGGGTAACTGGCGCATTGAGGTTGATGTTATTGGCACTGCGGCAAGCACCCAAGAATACTATGGGCGGGCTACCTTCACGGGGGCCGCAGGTGTTGAGTATTCCAAGACTTTCTATGGGGCCTTGACCCTTGATTCTACGGTCAAGCAGACTGTCAAATGTACTGGCACCGGTGTCGCGGATTCGGATATTACTTCCGAATTCCAAAAAATTACAATGTTCTAAAAACGGGAGACTACAATGACGAAGTACAAACGGGATACTGCTTTTAGCGAGGTCAAGGCTTTGGTCACAGCGAAGAGTTTCAGTTAATGGAACCAATGGGAGCATGGAACCAGATCATTGACCAAGGGCCCCTTTTTGGGTTCATGGCTCTTGTTATCTGGGCGGCAGTGAATCATATCCGCAAGACGTTGGATGATTCGGACGAAAGGGAAAAGGCAAGGGAGACAAGGTATAATCAATTGATTGACAAAACTCTTGAGACCGCAACGCAACAAACGATGGCAGTGACCGAGGCATTGGTGGGGAACACGGAAATCCTGCGGAGAGTGGAGCAAAAACTCAATGGTGTACCACACAAAGCAGCGGAGTGATCCGTTGGCTCGTTTTGACCAGCTACAAAGAGAAATCGCCGGAGCAAAAGAAAATATGGAATCCGCTGCCAGAGGCTTGTGTGAGGCAATATCTGTGAGCAATGGGGCCTTGTCGTCTGCGCTTCAATGTAAGAAAGAGGACCCCCAAGAAAAAGGGTTTTGGAAAGTTGTTTTTAAGAGGTTCTCATGAGGCTACCAAAACAATATCAATGGATAGATCAAGAGGGGGGACCCAAAGTCCTCCTTGAAATGCGGAAACTGTACGGGATCTTGGAGGCTACGGGGGACGCAGATAATCCAACAATTATTGCGTGGGCCAAAGAGTTGGGGCCTAAGGTCGGGATTGAGTATAAACGGGATTCGGCCCCCTGGTGTGGTTTGGTCGCGGGTATTGCGGCTCTTAGGGCTGGGTATGAACCGCCGGACATTTGTGTGAGGGCTTCAAGCTGGGACCATTTTGGGGACATGGTAGAAGGGGCCCCTATGCTGGGCGATTTTTTACGCTTTGAGAGGACAGGTGGAGGACACATTGGGATATATGTTGGTGAAGATCGGGGGGCGTTCCACGTTTTAGGGGGGAATCAAGCTGATAGCGTGAATATTTCTCGCATTTCTAAAAACCGCTTGGTCACAGCGCGGAGGTCCCCTTGGAAGCTGGGGCAGCCAGCTTATATCCGGCGGGTTTTTTTAACGATACAAGGCAATATTTCGAAGAACGAGGTTTGAAATGATCCCTTTTATTCCTTTTTTGATGGGCTCTTCATGGGTGAAATCTCTTGTGCGGGGTTTTTCTTTTTTCAAGGACCACGTTTTTGTGTTTATAATCGTTGGGGGGCTTTTGTTCTCGGTACTGGAAACCCTTTATCTCAAACGGGTGATTTCTGAAAAAGAAGAACTGGGTAAGAGAGTTGTTGCTTTGGAGCAGAGCCTCAAGGAGGAGCAAAAGCTCTATGAGGTGATGCTTGATGCTTTGGAGGAACGGATTCATGACGCAGAAAAAAGGCAAGATTTTGAAGAAAAATCACAACAGGAGATTCAAAAGGACCGTAAATTTGGGGATGGCCCTATTGCTCCTGTCCTCCGTAACTCTCTTGACCGCTTGCGAAAAAGACAAACCGAATTTGGTGGACAGGATACCAAATAGTTTGTTTTCCTGCGCGGGAGACCCTATCCCTCATGCTCCGAAGGCAGAAGAGACACAAGCAGATGTGTCTTTGATCTTAACCAAGACCTATTTGGCTTGGGAAAGCTGTAAAGGTGCCCTTGCGCGGCTGCATACAATCTTGAAAGCGAAATAGATGGCTGAAACCGATTTTTCCCATTTAACCGACGAACAAATTCAACAGGAATTGTTGATTGGTAACCGTGTTCTGAAATATCAGAAGGCGCGTGATCATATGTTGGATTATTGCCATCTAATGATGCCGGACACTACCGATCCCAATGATGTTCTGAAGACAGAATACGACGATGCCGGTCACGCAAAAATGCTGTGCGACATCGTGGAGCGATTTGAGAGCGGAAAATCAAAGCGCGTAGCTGTGTCGATCCCACCGCAGCACGGCAAAACTATCCACCTTTCTCAGCTTGGTCTTTCATGGATTTGGGGGAAGAACCCGCGAAAAAATATTCTCGTCGTGACCTACAACCAGACCCGCGCAGATGAACTCGGTCACGAATTTCGTCAGCTTGTGCGCGACCGACCAACTTTTCGGCAGGTTTTCCCTGAAGTCGAATTTCAGGCGGATGCAAAGTCAAAATCCTTCATGCAGAACAAGGCTGGAGGCAAGATTTTCTTCATTGGTGTCGGTGGGACGATTACAGGCAGAACGGCTGACTATATCATTATCGACGATCCGTTCAAAGGTGATGACGATGAATTTACCGAAGGCTACCTGGAGAAAATCTGGTCATGGTTTTATAAGGTCGCATATTCCCGCGCCTCGAATAAAACGAAAATAGTTGTTATCCACACCAGATGGGCGGAAGACGATTTGATTGGGCGACTTTGTGATCCGACCCACCCTGAGCGCAACAAACGGTTTAAGGGAATCGCCTCGGATTGGGAATTTATGAACATTCCAGGTGTTATTCGTGACGAAAGACTGGCATCTGCGTTAGGTTTGAAACTGAAAGTGCCAAAAGACCCTCGCGTGATCGAGCAGTTTGGTGCAAAACCCTGTACTGCACTCTGGCCGAAGGAAAAATCGCTCGAATTCTTCGCGCAATGGAAGCGTGGTGACCCGCGTTCGTTTTCTGCGTTGGTTATGGGATCGCCGACTCCTGAAGATGGATTTTATTTCACCGACGACATGGTTGTGGAGTATCACAGCCCGTCTGACATACCTTCAAACCTGCGAAAGTATGGCGCATCTGACCACGCTCTCAGTATGAAGCAAAAGCGCGATAAAACGGTCATGGGATGCGTGGGGATTGACGAAAATGATGACATCTGGATCATGCCCGACCTCGTATGGGACCAGATGGAGACGGATCGCACAGTCGAGGAATTGCTGGCAAAGTTCCGGCAGCATAAACCGCATTGTTGGTGGCTCGAAAGTGAGTTAATCTCGAAGTCGTTCGGACCTTTCCTGCGGAAACGCATGGTGGAGGAGCGAATTTACACATTGATCGACCCTGTGGTGCCTTCGGCGGACAAAATGACCCGCGCACGGTCCATCCAAGGTCGTATGTCAATGCGGAAAGTTCACTTCCCTACCTTTGCGCCTTGGTTTCAGGATGCGAAGAACCAGTTGATGCGATTCCCACACGGCGCCAACGACGATTTCGTTGACTGGTTAGCATGGATTGGGTTAGGATTGACGAAAGAAATTGCGGCTCAAAGTTACCGGCCACCCAAAAACAATGCTCCAAAGACAGGAACTGCGGCCTGGGTGATCCATAGCAGCGAACAGCGTAAGGCTCAACAACGGAACGCATCACAAGGCTGGTAAAATGTTCGCTCTCAACCTTAACGACATGATGGACACTGGTGTACAGACAGGTACAGCCGGTTCAATGGAGCGCGAAGATCAGCAGATCGAGCTTGGTGTCTCCGAAAACGTCTCAAAATGGTCGAATAAGATCATCGCTGCAAAGAAGTTCTTTGAAGACGATTTTAAGCGTATGCGCGAGGACATGAAGATCGCCAAGCAGGGCGGTTCTGACGAGTGGGTCAAAGGCGGCAATTACACCGTCCCGATTGTGAACCGGTACATCAATCAATCCGTGGCTGGTCTGTATGCAAAAAACCCGACAGCTATTGCTGAAAAACGCAAGACCCTCGATTACACCCTGTGGGACGGAAAACCTGATACCGCGATGGCTGCGCTTCAAGGTTTAATGCGAGGTGATATGTCTCAGATGCCGCTTGTGCAGGACATTGAGCAAGGTCGTCAACGTCATGAGATGCTGACCCGCATCGCGCAGACGCTGGAAATTCTTTTTGACTATTACGCGAACGAACAGAAGCCGCGCCTGAAACCGTTGATGAAATCGTTTGTACGCCGCGCCAAGACTTGCTGTGTTGGGTATCTTATGCTTGGCTTCCAGCGGCAGTATGGTGAATTGACCCCCGATGAAACAGCACAGCTTGCGGATGCGCGGAACAAACTCGGTGAAGCTCAGCGCAGGATGGATGAATTTATCGAAGATCACGCTGACATGTGTGAAGCTGAAATTTACGAGTTACAAACACTGATTCAAGACCTTCAGAAAAAGGAAAACACGATCCTTCGTGAAGGTCCGAAGTTCATGTTCCCGCGCTCGACCGAGATCATTGTTGATCCGCGCTGTACACAGTTGATGGGCTTCATTGGTGCGGGTTGGATTGCGCGTGAATTTTACAAGACCCCTGAAGAAGTCGAGAAGATTTACAAGGTGGATATTGAGAAATCGTTCACACCATATACTGAATACGGTAAGGGCGAGATCGCCGAGTATCATCGTCGCGCTGAGAGTGCTGATGGCGACACCACCAACAAGAAATCAGGCATGGTATGCGTTTGGGAGGTCTATAATAAAGACCTCGAACAGACGTTCACGATCTGCGATGGCTACAAGGGTTATCTGATCGCACCGAAAGAGCCGGATTATTATATGGAAGGCTTCTGGCCGGTTTTTGCTCTCACATTTAACGATGTCGAGATGGAAGATGGTCTGTATCCGCCTTCTGACGTGCATCAGTTGAAGCATGTTCAGGCCGAGTACAATCGTTCTCGTGAATATCGCCGTTTACACCGTGAGGCTAACAAGCCGAAATACGCGGCAGTCAAAGGTCGGTTAAGTGAACAAGATAAAGAAAAACTGTCGAGCGCACCACCTCATGCGGTCATCGAGTTCGAGAGTTTGGGCAACGGTGAAAAGATCGGTGATCTGGTTCAGCGTTTTGAATCGGTGCCGATTGATCCAGCTCTGTATGAAACCAATTCCGAGATGGAAGACATTCTCCGCACGGTCGGCGCACAAGAGGCCAACATTGGTGGCACATCTGGCGCGACTGCGACCGAAGCCGGTATCGCGCAGGGCAGTCATGCGACTTCGCTGGCCTCGAACGTCGATGATCTTGATGAATTCCTGACCGATGTATTTGCTGCGCTCGGCCAGCTTCTGATCATGGAACTTTCGCCCGAAACCGTAAAAGAAATTGCTGGTCAGGGCGCAGTATGGCCTGAAATGGACCGTGAATCGGTCATCAAGCAGCTTAATCTCAAAGTCCGCGCCGGATCGAGTGGTCGCCCGAACAAGGCGGCTGAACTGGCGAACATGGAACGCGGCATGCCGTACCTGTTGCAGCTTCCTGGCGTGAACCCTTATCCGCTGGCCCACCGTTACGCCGATCTACTCGAAATCAATCTCGACGACATCATTCTCGAAGGAGTGCCGTCAATTCAAGCGTTGAACGCCCAGATGGGACGGATGCAGCAGGGCGCGACCCAAGGTGCTGGTACACCCAACGACCCCGCTGCTCAGGGAAATCAAGGGGCTATGAACCAACCCTCGACACAACCCAACGAGCCAGGTGGCCAACCCTCCTTCCAGCAGCCGGTTGATAATATACAATAAAAGTCCTTGACGGTGATGTCGGGGTTTGAGATATTAGTATCTGACAGTGTTGGAAAATACTGTCACAACAACAAGATTAGAAAGGCATGATATGGTTTCGCCAACCAAGGACCAGCATCAGGAGGAATCGTCCGCTTCCGCCGAGGACACTGTAAACCAAGCTGAGGAATCGTCCACCTCAAACCCACCGGAGAAGGAACCTTCTACGTTTGATGTCGTCATGGACGCACTCAATTCTGAAGGCGAAAATAATGGTGAAGATGATGTGAATTCGGATGACGAGGAATCGACCGAAGCTGAAGGCGACACGTCGAAAGATGGTAAGGCCAAAGACGAGGGAGATGAATCTGGCGATCCGACCGAAGACGAGTTGAAGGCATGGAAGCCGAAGACCCGTAAGCGGTTTGAAAACCTCCAAGCAAAGTATCGAGACGTTTCCGAACGCCTTGAACAAGCTGAAGTGGAAGCTGGTCACTACAGGAAATTTGTTTCTTTTCTCGACCAAAACGGTCTAGACCAAGAAGAAGCAAACAGACTGTTCAGTATCGGCGCGTTGATGAAGAATGACCCGTTTAGGGCCCTTCAAGTCATCACGCCATACTATCACCAGTTGCTCGAAGTCACAGGGCAGATTTTGCCCCCTGATCTTCAGCAGCAGGTACAACAGGGCTACATAACACAGGCTGCGGCCTTGGAAGTGTCCCGCGCAAGAGCGCAAAGTCGGGTTATCCCGTCTGTAGCGCAGGACCAGCGTGAACGTCAGCAGCAAAGAGAAGTTCGCCAGCAGGGACAAAATGCTACTCAAATGCAAGGCGCAATCGCCTCATGGGAGCAGAAATGGTCCAAATCCGATCCCGACTACACATCAAAGAAAGACCGCGTTCTTGACCGTCTTGAATTGATGCTGGCAAGGGCTGCGAGAGAGAATAAGCTACCCCAGACTGTCGAACAGGCAGTTGCACTGGCGGAAAGGGCTAAAAAGGATGTCGAGACGGAGTTCCGTCAAAATCGTCCTCGTAAGCCGGTTTCAACAGTTGATGGTGGTGGTTCAGGCTCCTCACACAAGCCCGCACCTCAGAATACGAGAGACGTGATTAACAGAATGCTCAACAACTAAAGGCCAACAACCTCAAGGAGCGAATCATGCCTTTTACCGTACAACAAATCGAGAACATCGCCTCGGCGACCCTCGATTTCCACATGGACAAGGGAATCATCTATTCCCAGACCATACAAGACAAACCCCTGCTCAAAGCCTTTGATAAGAAGGCCAAGACTTTTCCGGCTGGTAAGGAATTCCTGACCGTCCGCGTGAAGGGGGAATACACGACCACCATTCAGGGCTTCTCGGCTGATGACACCGTTAGCTACAGCAACCCTGCAAACATCAAAACGGCGACCTTCCAGTACAAGCGTATTCACGCTGGTATCGAAGTCACGTTCGATGAATTGCAGCGCAACGGTATCTCGATCACCGACACTGCGAATGGTAAAGGTGAATCACGTCATACCGAACGCGAAGTCACGGCACTGGCCGACCTTCTCGACGACAAGATCGAAGATATGCAGGAAGGTCGCTCTCGCGGCATGAACGCTATGTTCTGGCGCAACGGCGCACAGGACAGCGAACTGGTCGCCGGTGTGAAGTCCATCATCCTCGCCAACCCGACTTCGGCAACGATTATCGGCGGCATCGACCAGTCCACGAATATCTGGTGGCGTAACCGCGCCGTCTTGGGTATCTCAACGGCCTCTCCTGCCAACTCAACCATCGCGCAGGTTCTTCAAAAAGAGTTCCGTCAGTTGGTTCGTTACGGCAATCCGAAGCACATGCTTTTTGCCGGTTCGGACTTCCTCGATGCACTCGAAAAAGAACTGCGTACCAACGGCAACTACACTCAGGACGGTTGGGCAAACAAAGGCTCTATCGACATGAGCATCGCCGATGTCGCGTTCAAGGGTATGTCGATCAACTACGATCCGACACTCGATGACGAAGGTGAAGCGAAGTTCTTGTACGCTCTGGATATGAACGCGATCTATCCGATGTACATGGAAGCCGAGCGCAACAAGTCGCACAGCCCTGCCCGCCCGCATGACAAGTATGTCATGTACCGTGCGGTCACGGATGTTGTCGGTCTGGTGTGCAAGCAGCGCAACACTTCCGGCGTGTACTCTATCGCGTAATCAACAGAAACAAGGAGAAATAACATGTCGTTCAAAACTGTAAAAGCCTCCGCTGGTTCTGCTGTCGCAACCAACGGTACTGTCACGTTCTCGTATCCTGCGGGAACAAATGCTGGTTCATTCGCCGCGTTTGGTCACAAGATTTGGGTCGATAAGTTTCAGCGTTTGCTGGAATCACCGGCTGATTTCACTGTGTCCTTCGGCGCATCGAACATCACTGTGACCTATAAGGGTGCCACAAGCATTCCTGCGGGTGCCAGCCTCAACGCTCAGTTCAACAGTCTGGGTGAAGATGATAGCGTTCCTGAAGTCACTCTGAAGATCGACGGTGTAGCTGATTTCGCTCTTATCAAGCTGGGTCTTGGCGCACCTGCTACGGCAGATGCTGATGGTGTCAGTGCGTCCCAATCGGTGACGGTGGGTACAAGCCCACTGGCTCTGATCAACGGTGCGCTGACCTCTGGTGGCGTGGCTACCTTCGACGTTCCTCGGAACGTGGTTGCAGCCTGGACCGGCACTTCGGTCATCACTGTTACGGGTACAGACGTTTACGGCAATGTCGTAAAAGAATCGTCTGCATCCGGCACGTCTCTGACTGGCAAGAAAGCCTTCAAAACGATCACGTCTGTCAGCTTCTCGGCTGACGTTACCGGCGCGACCGTTGGGACGGGTGATGTGCTTGGCCTTCCGGTCTTCCTCCCTGGCACCGCTTATGTTTTGAAGGAACTTCAGGACGGCGCGGCTGCAACAGCGGGTACTGTGGTTGCTGGCGTTTCGTCGGCAGCAACTGCAACAACCGGTGATGTCCGTGGCACATATGACCCGAACGCCGCTTGCGATGGTGCAAAGGTGTTCGATCTGATCGTGGCATTGGGCGACCCTGACTACAAGGGTGTTGCTCAGTACTCGGCGTAACTGTAATCTGGGAAGGAGGGCATTCGCCATGCCCTCCTTTCTTTAACTTAACTGCGAAAGGCAAAGTAAAATGCAGTATTATTCAGCAAAACTCCGACTGGCCGGTTCAACAATGAACGAGGTGCGTGATGTATGGTCCGCGCCCGAAATTCTCATTCTTCAGTACATTCACGGTGTGGATGCTATTCTGGAAGTGAAGAAGGTCAAGGAGGAGAAGGTCAATCTCCGCGAATACAAGCAAGAACTGAAGGCTAAATATGATCAGGCTCTTGTAAAGCGTGAACAGTCTATTGACAAGATTTTTGGCGCACTCGGCCAGCTTCCCACTGTTCTTCCCGATGATCTGCTCGAACGGCACGACATTGTTGATGAAGACGATGTGATCAGCGTTGCTAAGAGCGTCACACGCGCTGAAAAACGCGAACCGCGTGAGCCGCAAACTCAGGTAGAAGCAAATAGGGTCGATACCCTCGTTCCCCAGAACGAAATCGACATGAATGACATCATGGAGTAAGAGTAAATGGCTCGTGGAACACAGCTACAACAACTGGTCGCACAGCTTCGCGCTGAAACTGGACGGAACCAAAATGTAGCTGTCGGTACGAGCGAACTCGACAATCTCAAAGAGCAGCTTCGCCGTGTGCAGGAACTGCTCTATGACGACAATCACTGGCCGTTCCTTCAGGTGGAACGGTCACTTGTCCTTCAAGCCGGTCAGCGTTACTACGACTTCCCTGAAGACCTGAACTTTGATCGTATCGAGGTCGTCAAAGTCAAGCGAAATGGTATTTATACCTCCGTTGAGCGCGGCATCACCTTCGATGATTTCTCGGTCTATGACAGCAACGCGGGCGACCGTTCTTCACCGATGCTGAAGTGGGATATTCGGAACACCGGCACCATCGAACAGCTTGAAGCGTGGCCCATTCCGAACGAGGAAGGCACCCTTCATTTCTTCGGTACCAAAAAGCTGTCGAAACTGGTCGATGATGCTGATCGCGCTGATCTCGATGATCGGTTGATCGTGCTTTTCTCCGCAGCCGAAATTCTGGCACGTCAGAAATCGCCAGATGCGAAGAACAAACTTGATCTCGCTAATACTCGTCTGCTCAAACTGAAGGCCAATGGACAGGCTGCAAGCAAGACTGTGCAGGTCGGACAGGGCTATCGTCATGGAAACAGCCACAGCGGTAAAACCGTCCTTGTTGTGAGGTAGAGAAAATGCCTTATGTTCAGGTACAAGATGTTCGGCAGGGGATGGACCGCAAGCGCAAGCAGCGCGTGGTGGGCGAACTCGGCACAGCATGGACGATTAAAAACGGGCATCTGACCCGTGGTGGCGACATTGAACGCCGCAAGAAATTCGTCAAGCAGTCTGGCTCATTTCCATCGACCACTGCTGGTCTGTACGCGATCAACGAGACGCTTTACACAACCGGATATGATGCCGCGCAAGCTGGCAACGTCCCGCCTGGTATCACGCACATGTTGACCCAGCATCCGACACCTGCGACCCCGATCAGAAAATCGCTCGACGGTGAAGGTTTCGACGGAATGTTGTATTCCATTATCGAATTTACGGACGGTAACATTTATCACTATTACGGCGCGAATCGGGTTGTCGATTGGGACACCCTTGCGACTACTATCGGATCGAACAACGCTCTAGCATCGGCACTTGCTGATGCAATCGACAATTCGAGCGCGGTGAGTGCATCCAGTGCCGGTCCTGTAATCACAATCACATCATCGGTTCCAGGCACAGCTTTCACCATCACACAAAACACAATCAACAACGGTGCAAATCCCGATCAGACAATCACACTTGTCCAGACACAACCAAATGTGGTTGCAGCGTCTGAAGTGTTGTCGAAAGCAACCGTCACCATCACAGGTGGGACGGCGAATGCCGGTACGAACAATGTCACGTCGATTACTGTTGATGGTGTAGAAGTGATGGGCGGTAACGCCGAGGTTATCTCGACAGGCTCTTTCACTGTCACAGGTGGTGCGCTTATACCAGGTGTGGATAAAATCGACAGTGTCACAGTCAACGGTGTAGATGTACTTGGTGCTGCGGTTGATCACACGGGTAACAATGCTACGACAGCAACAGCGGTTGCCGCGCAGATCACAGCCCATGTGTCCACACCAAATTATACGGCTGTTGCTGTTGGCGCGGTCGTCACAATTTCCGCATTGGCTGGAACAGGCTCTACACCGAACGGTTTTGTCGTCACACCTAATGTCGCTGGTGGGTTTACGGTCGGCGCGGTTGCAAACATGACAGGTGGTGCGTTCAAAGGTGTACCGTGGGCAACATCGAACTCGCAAACAGCCACCGATATTGCGGCAGCAATCAATACGCTTTCTTCCACACCCAATTATACAGCAACATCGTCCGGCCCAACGGTAACAATTTCTGCCCTTGCTGGGACGGGTGCTGGACCAAACGGATTTATTGTGAATGTCGCTGAATCAGGGAATGTCACAGAAACACATCAGGCGACGATGACAGGTGGTATCACCGGAACGGCTGCGGTTGCACAAGTTTATACTGCGACTATTGGTGGCACATTTGAGACAGCCGACCAGTTCACGATCACGATTAATGGTGAATCATTCACCTTGACTGGCGGCGCATCCGGCACCGGTACGTCGATCCTGACGTTCAAAAAGAAACTCTATTCCACGGCATCGGCGAACTTGTATTTTTGCGCGTTGAATGCACCGACACAGTGGATTTCCGGTGTGGATTATGGGTTTATCAATATGGCCTCACAAACAGCCGGTCAGGAAACCCTCACGGTCGCCGAAGAATATCAAGGTTTGATGGTGATTTTCTCTGAAAACAACATCCGCATCTGGTCGATCAGCGAAGACAGCAGCGCGAACGTCTTTATTCAGACTTTGCAGAACACAGGGACCATTGCGCCGCGTTCTGTGATTCCGTATGGCGCAAATGACGTGTTTTATCTGGCCGCATCTGGTGTTCGCTCGATCAAGGCGCGTGATGCCTCTAATGCGGCTTATGTCAGCGATGTTGGGACACCCATCGACACGCACATTCAGGAGTATATGGGTACGCTGACCAAAGAAGAGGTTCGAGATGCCATTGGTATTGTTGAGCCGATTGACGGTCGTTTCTGGTTGGGTATCAAGAACCGCATCTATGTTTTGTCATATTTTCCTTCGGCTAAAATCTCGGCCTGGTCCTATTACGAAGTCAATTTTACCATTAAAAACTTTGCCAAAGTCGGCGATCAAATCTATGTACGAGGAACTGATTCGGACGGAATTGACTACCTATATCTCCACGGAGGTCTGAACAACGAGACGTATCCGGCCAAAAACGAGGATGTCTGCCTGATTGAACTGCCTTATTTTTCTGCTGACGATCCGGCAGGAAACAAGCACTTGCTCGGCTTCGACATTGTTGGTATAAATAGTTGGAAGGTGGACCTGCTGTCCGATCCCAATAATGATCAGGTGAAAACCAATCTTGGTACGGCTACAGGGGTCACATACGGGCAACCGAGGTTTGGTGTCGATGGCACAACTCCGCTGTTCGCTCTCACAATAACCTGCTCCGAAGCAGGTCCGGCAACGATGTCAGCACTCGCCATGCACTATGACGGAACCTTTGACATCGGATAGCAGCTATGTGTGGACCAAAACCAAAAAAAGATAATTCAGCAGAAATCGCCCGTCAGGAAGAAGCAGCTCGTCAGGCTCGCATCCAGCAAGGACAGCAGGGTATTGACCAGGCGTTTGCCGGTTTCGATGATCCGTTCTTTCAGGGTTATCAGAACCAGTATTCCAGCTATTACGCTCCGCAGCTTGATGACCAGTATTCACAGGCCGTCAAGCGTCTCACCCTTCAACTTGCCAGGACTGGCAACCTGACCGGCTCGACCGGCGCAGACCAGCTTTCTCGTCTGAAGCAGAGTTATGACACACAAAAATTGGGTATCTCGAATCAGGCGGTTGATGCCGCCAACCAGCTTCGCGGTAAGATCGACAGCCAGAAGTCTCAGCTTTATGCTGATAACCGTGCTGCTGCCGATCCTTCAAGTGCTGCCGCTGCTGCCGCTTCCGCTGCTCAGTATTTGCAACCGACCGCACCGACCAGTCCGCTGGCCGATGTCTTCGGTAGTTTCTTCCAGAATTTAGGCAACAACGCCGCGATTGCAAATGCTCAACGCTTGGCACAAGGCACTGGCGTTCAGTCATTCAACGGCTCAGGCAGAAGGAGCGGTAGCGTAAGTGTCGTCGGATAATGCACAAGTCATTCGCCGCCTTGAACTCTCCGATCTACCCTATCTCGATGAACATCTCCTCGATATAAATAAGACGGAAATCAAGGTGATGCGCGGTCAGACAGTCAAGGAACTGTTTGAAACCAACCCTGATATGCTCGAAGTGTCACAGGTTCTCGACATTGGTGGTGAGATCGTATGCGTTGGTGGCGGCAGAGAAACCGACACAGGTTTTGTGATCTGGCTCTTCGGGACGGACAAGATTGCTGATTTCAAAAAGCAGTTTACCATTGTTACGTCCCGCAGGGTCGAAGAATGGAAGAAAAACCACGATGTTATTTACTCGTATGTTTACTCGAAGAATGAACTGACGAAAAAGTGGTTGGTCAGTTTGGGTTTCACAATCATGGAACCTGAAGCTATCGGTGTAAACGGTGAAGAATTTCACTATTTTGAGTGGAGGAAGACATGTGCCTAGACCCTGTATCCATGACTGCGATGGCTCTCGCAGCCGGTGGACAGTACCTTCAGAGTCGTGAAGCGGCCAAGAACCAGAACCGCATGACAGAGGCGAAGAATGCCGCGTATGTCGATAATATGAATGCACAACATCGCTATCAGGATGAAGCCGGTGCTGCATTCAACCATAGTGTTGAACAGCAGGGTCGTGAGCAGTTCGATCAGCAAGCGCAGAAGGCATCTGATCAGGTCAAACAGGCTTTTGCCGACATCCGCACCCAACCGGATTACAACACATTAACCGCAATGCCAGGTTCCACGCCTAAAAACGTGGTGATCGCGCAGAAAGACGCTGACAGCAAATACGGCGCACAAACCGAACGTGATGTGAACAATCAGGCCGCGCTTTCAGGCTATGGTGGAGCCTTGTTCAACCAAGGACTTGATCGCAGCGAATTCGCTCGTCTGTTTGGTAACACGCAAAGCGCAGCACAGGGTAAATTGAACCTTTTGCCGATTGAAATGTCCGCTGCTGCCAACAACGCAAATAAGGCTCCCTCGCTGTTCCCGACCCTTCTCAAAGGTGCTGGTATGGCACTTGGGATGTACGGTGCTGCGAATGGTATTACTTCATTTGGGGACAAGGTGGTTGAAGGTCCGGTTGCTGCTGGTGCTTACGGTCCTGGTCTACCTACCACTTCACCAGGATTGTTCACGCGAGTTGGAACATCCGCTCGAAACACCTTCGGAGGTCTTTATTAAGATGCCTCGTGAAAACACAAATCCTTGGGCCGATGCGACGAACCAAGCAGTTGGTGCGCTCTACAAGTATTATCTTTCGCAGCCGACCGCAGTTGATCAAATCAAGATGCAGCTTCAACAAGCGCAGCTTGCCGATATGCAGCGTCAGCAAAGCATGGGTAATTACACTCTGCAAAATCTCTCGCCGGAAATCCGCAACGATCTCTATCGTCGTCAGCTTCAGGAGCATGGTGACAGTCAGGGCGCACAGATTTTTGGTACCTACGTCAACAAACCGATGCAGCTTGATGCTGGTGACACAAAATACATCGTGGATGGCTCGACCGGTCTGCCGATACAACAGTATGGTGTCGGTGTGGCTCCTTCGACGGTTGTCGATAAAGAAGGCGGTCGAATCATCACGACACCTGCTGTTCCGTCCCAAATACGGCCTCCGATGCACACCGCTGACGGTTCGCCAATGGCTGATCTGTTTGGCGCGGTCATCAATCGTGAAAGCGGTGGTGATCCGAATGCTCTGTCTTCAGCAGGTGCTGCGGGTATCGCTCAAATCATGCCCGACACAGCCCGCGATCCTGGCTACGGCGTGAAACCGCTTCAGAGTTGGGACGGTAACGATCCCCGCACGGCTCCGGTCGATGAACAACTTCGTTTTGGTCAGGACTATCTTGACGCGATGATCAACAATCGTGGCGGCAATGTCGCTGAAGGTCTTGCGGCCTATAACGCGGGTCCAGGTGCAGTTGATCGTCATGGTGGCATTCCGCCTTATGCCGAGACGCAAAACTATGTCCAGAATATTATGGGTGACACGAATAATCGTTTCGCTGGTGGTGTTCGTCAGCCGAGCGGTATCACGGTTCAACCGCAGCAGCAGGGTCAGCAGACTGTGCGCCAGCCGGATGGAACAATCATCACCTCGTTGCCGAAATCGCCCACTCAGGTTGATAAGGAAACCAAGACATCCACCATGCGAAGCATTCAGGGTGACATCGTAAACGATGACATCAATCGCGCTCTGTCCGCGCTCGATAGCAGCATTCCTGTGACCGGCATGGTTGGTTCAATGACCATAGGTATTCCTGGCACCCCAGCGCACGATCTGGGTGAATTGCTCACCACCATTCAGGCCAATATCGGCTTCGACAAATTGCAGCAGATGCGTGAAGCGTCTCCGACCGGTGGCGCACTCGGCCAGGTGTCGGACTTCGAGAACCGTCAGCTTCAGGCGATATATGGCTCACTGGCGCAAAGTCAATCCGAGCCGCAGCTTCGCTACAACATGATGCGCCTGTATAACAGCTACAATGACATCGTTCATGGTCAGGGCAACGGTCAACGCTTTGACATCCCGACCATCGAGAAGGTCACGCAAATGCAAACGCCTGAAGAACTTCAGAAGGCGATGGAATTTTTCAATTATGATCCGCCCGATGACATCGAGAATGCGATTATTCAACAGGCAAACCGGCTGGGGCTTTAATTATGGCTGACGAACGCTTCAACCAGTTCCTCGATCAAAACCGCCAACCTGGTCAACCTCAGAATGGTCCGGTGAACATCCGTGATTCGATTGCCCAGATGCGCGAGACGAAAGCCAATCGCGGAACGCTGCCCTACATCGAAAATTTGCTCGGTCGCGTTGCGAACGGCATGACGCAGGTCATCGAAACGCCTTACAACATCGTGAACCGCGCACCGCAGTTGATCAATCTGCTGCCTGGTGAGCAGGGTATAGGAACGAATGACGAATTGGCGGCTGCATTACCTACTGGCCAGATGCGCGACATCGCTACAACCATGTTCCCAAGCAAAGACCCGCTGATCGACGCGGTGGCAAATCATTATCCTGGTATGGAAAACATCAACAAGCCGAACCCTGAATATCCGATGACCAATCGCATTGCAACAGATGTCGGCGTGGGTATCGGTACAATGGGTGCTGGCACCTTGATGACAGGTGCGAAGGGGCTTGCCGGTCTGTTTGGTAAATATCTCGGTGAACCGCTGCTTACATCACCTGTCCGTACTGTTGCTGGACAAGTCGCAGGTGCGGCAGGGGCTGAAGGTGGCCGTCAGGTCGCTGATCATTACGATGTACAGAACCCTGTGGGACGGTTTGCACTTGAAATGGCTGGTTCAATGAGCCCTGTTGGTCTTGTTGATTCAGTTGAAGCCGGTGGTCGCCGTTTGCTGGCGCGTGAAGGCGGTGCTGACACGCTGGCCGCGATGGATAATCTCGGCATACGTCCGTCTATCGGTCTGGTCGGAAATCAGAACGCATCCACGCTTGAAAATGCCGCTGCGATCCTGCCGTTCTTCGGTTCAGTCTCGAAAAATGTTCAGACTGGTCAAATTGATGATTTCGGCAACATTCTGCGCGATACCGCTGAAACTGTCCGTCCCAAGGGGTCTTTCCCTCGTGCCGACGCAACCATGATCGGTGAGCAGGTGTATGACATTGCCAAATCAGGTCTTGGGCGCATGAAATCGGCATTCGGCCAACGCGAAGACGACCTGATGAACACTATCGGCGCACAAACACCCATCGACGTAACCAATACCCGTCAGGCCATCGCCGACATGATCCCCCGTGTCGATCCTGAAATGCAGAGCGCGTTGCAGCACGAACTCGATCTGCTCGATCAGATGGTCATCACTAATAAAACGGTCACACAGCAGCCTGTGACAAAAACAAGCAGTGTGCTGGGGGCTAACGGTCAGCCGATCACCACTCAAACAAGTCAGGCTGTTGAAAGCGTCACGCCGACTAATACCGTCCCATACGAGCAATTCCGTTCATGGCGCACGAATGTCGGTCGCCGCACGGATCAGCCGTCAATCAAAGGTGGGCAAAGTAAACAGCTTTATTCCGCGATCACCAAAGACCTCGAAGGCGCGGCTGACAATGCCGGTGTCGGTCAGGATTTCCGCACGTTGATGACAGATCAGGCGCGTGCGCACAACGATGAACTCCGCATGTCCGAGGGTGGTGACATCCCCGCGATGGAAAACATCGCCACACACCAGACTGAGAGCGGCCAATCTTTCTTCCAGAAATCGCTCTCAAACCCTGATCGCGTCGAACTGTTGAAGCGTAACGCCACGCCTGAGCAGTGGCAGCAATTTGCCGGTGACACGATGGAGTATCTGGGGCTTGCCAAGGACAGCGCACAGGGTGCGGCTGGCGATCTGATCTCGCCCAACACCTTCCTGACCAACTGGAACAAGCTGGACCCGCGTGTGAAGAATATTATGTTTGATGATGCCCTTGGCACACGCCAGACACTTGATGATCTCGCTATTGTGGCTGAGGCAATGCGTCAGCGCGGCAATTCGTCGAACTTTTCGAACACGGCTGGCGTTGGTATGTCGGCTGCGGCTCTTTCCCCTGCTGGTATCCCTGCGATGGCCGGAAACATCCCTGGCGCACTCGCTGGTGCTGGTATGACCTATGCCACAGTGAAAGCCCTTATGTCACAAACGATGGCGCGGTGGGCTGCGAATCAGGGCATTTCGCTGGGCGACAAGATGATCACTCAAGGAGCGACAGCAGCATCACGGGCAACAGACGGCAATCGGAAGGAACCGCGTCAGCGCAGGTTCACACCCCGCCCGCAGTCGACAGGTGAGCGAAATGTCGGACAATAAAAATCGTTCAATTTCAGATATGGTCGGTCAGATTTTGGGTATTGACCCAACTGTCAAGTATCGTGCATCCATGCTTCCACTTGTTAAAACAAAAGAAGATAGAGTTGAACTTGGTTTGCCTTCTGCTTTGGTGTCAATGTTTGAATCATTTATGCTTCCTGGTCATGTCGTGCAAGGTGGTAGCTACACACCTGAAGATGTCACTAACATGGCGATGAATGTTGGGATGATGGGTGCGCCGGTTGGTTATGCGACCGCACCAAGGGGTGCTTTTGCAATGAGTGGTGCCAAACGTTCACAGAATTTAGCAATGGATGAAGCATCAAGATTGTCTCGTGCAAAAGATATGGGTTTTCACACTGATCTTTATCACGGAACAGGTTCCGACATTACAGATTTTCAAGTTAGAAGACGAGGTTTATACTTAACAGATAAACCAGAAATTGCCGATATTTATGCTAATGCTTCATCTAATCCTGTTAGTGTTCGAGCATCTGAACCGGGTGTTGGTCCAAATGTAATGCCTCTAAAATTGAGAGGAAATGTTCTTGAGATTTCTGATCTTGGACCAGATATGTCGCATGGTTGGTCATCAGATAATCTTGCAAATGCGCTAGGTGTAAAATTAGAAGATTATGCGGCTGGCACAAGAATGAGAGATATGGATAATTTAGCCAAATCAAGAGGTTATTCTGCAATTAAGATAACAGATATGATGGACTTGGGCGGAATTCAATCACAGTGGAGAGTTCTTGATCCGTCTGCAATCAGATCGAGATTTGCAACTTTTGATCCATCACTAAAAGATTCAACTAATATCCTTTCAATGAACCCAATAACATCATCAATTCCTGGATTATTTAACCTTTATAATCAAAATAGGGAAACTCGCTAAAAATTTTGGAAAAATGAAATCCATGTTGGGAATTCCCATTGACAAGAATGGGTCATGTCGGGTATTATAACCTTAGTTGTTGAAAACTAAGGAAAATCCTAATGATCTGGCTCACCACTCAAAAAGTTGCCGACGAACTCGGCGTTACGGTTCGGACGGTCGAAAGATGGCGTGAATCGGGTGCCTTAGTGCCTCAACAGCGCACCAGAGGAAACCATTCACGATACACGGAGCAACAAATATGCGAATTCAAGGCCAAAAGGCTTCTCGAACAGATGATGTCCTGACCATTCTGGATCAGTACCAGCGTGAGCATGATGTGGTGGCGTGGCAACGCCTCAAATACGCGATCCAAGCCCTGTCGGGGTTTTGGATAGGTAAGACGGTCGGCGAGATCGACATTCCCTCCTGCCGCCAATATACGGCACACAGAATGGACGCTGGGGTGGCTTTAAGCACTATCGCCCGTGAACTGACCTGCCTTCGCGCCGCATGTAACCATGCTCACCGCTGGAAGCGAATCGAAGCCGTGCCGGTGTTCGAGGTTCCATCCGATTTACCCCGCCGCGAGATATGGCTGTTCAAAGATGAACTTCGCGCCCTGATCAACGTGGCCGACCCCACCATGCAGCATTTCATCCGCCTGACCTATGGGACGGGATCGCGCAAAGCGGCCATCGAATCACTCACCTGGTCGCAGGTCAACTTTGGCCGTAAAACCATCAGCCTTGCAAAAATGGGTGAGCGGAAGACCTGCAAACGCCGTCCGACCGTCCCAATGGGCGATTTGCATGACCTGCTGAAATCGCTTTTTGAGAGCCGGACAAACGAGTGGGTTTTGAGTTCTGACCGCGACCTGTCCTATGACTTCGATAAAACATGCAGGAAGGCCGGAATTTTGACCGTGGAGCAGCGTGATGGTCGTCCGGCTGGCAAGATCACTCCTCACGTCCTGCGCCATTCCAGAGCCACCCACCTGCTTGAGGATGGGGTTACGGTCTTTGCGGTGGCAAAGCTGCTGGGTGACACTCCGACGACCGTACAGCGCGTTTATGGGCATATTTGCATGTCGTCGCTGGAAGATGAACTTAACAAATCGAAAATTTCAATGTAAAGTCAAAGCTAAAGGAAAATATGGGCAATATGGACAATAAAAATCGTTCAATTTCAGATATGGTCGGTCAGATTTTGGGTATTGACCCAACTGTCAAGTATCGTGCATCCATGCTTCCACTTGTTAAAACAAAAGAAGATAGAGTTGAACTTGGTTTGCCTTCTGCTTTGGTGTCAATGTTTGAATCATTTATGCTTCCTGGTCATGTCGTGCAAGGTGGTAGCTACACACCTGAAGATGTCACTAACATGGCGATGAATGTTGGGATGATGGGTGCGCCGGTTGGTTATGCGACCGCACCAAGGGGTGCGTTAGGGATGGGTGGTTCTCGATCATCAAACATGAATTCAGCGTTTGATGAGTGGTTCAAAGGGTCAAAAATTGTCGATGACATTGGTCAACCACTGACAGTTTATCATGGTTATCCTGCAAAAATTGATTGGTCATCTCGCTTTCCTGTAATACAAAAATTAGATGAGTTCAAAAGAATGAAGGGTGAAAGGGGATTAGGTTTTATGGGTGCAACACGAGAAGTTGATTCTCCTGTTCATTTCTTCACACCAGATATACAAACTGCGCGTTCATTTGGTGTAGCGAAAGCACAAAGTATGAACAATCATACTGATGAAATTGTAAAAGCATATTTATCAATTAAAAACCCTTATGACATGAGATTAAAAAACAGAAATGTTATAAGATCATTGAGTGAAGCAGGTTTTACTCCTGAACAAATCAAAGGTGAAACAACGTCAACCCTTTGGAACTTTTTAGATACCGATCAATTTATTGATTACCTAAAATCACAAGGTTACGATGGAGTAATAACGAATGAAAAAACAGCAGCAAAGATAGCAGGAGTAAAGAATGCAAAAGATGTTATCTCATATGGTGTTTTTGACCCGACACAAATTAAGTCCATAAACAATACTGGCACATGGAATCCGAACGATCCTCGTATAATGTATTCCAACCCAGCAACAGCCGCAATTCCTCAACTTTTCAATTATACCAACCAGCAAAATCAATAAGTCATCATCTCGGCCAGCAGACCGCTATAAAGTGGCTCCACCAGCTTCTCGGCTTCCTGTGCATACCATTCTGGGTCGATGTCGTCGATCTCGCGCATGGTGTTGATCGGGGTTGCCTTCCAGCCATCGTGAATTTTAATCGAACGTTCCTTTTCAGGATTCTTTGCCAGCGGTGGCATCACTTTGGTCAACTGACGACCGTTTTTCGACATGTAATAGCGCGTGGTGTTCTGGATTTGCTCGTCACCCCACATCAAGCGCGATGATCGCGGTACCTTCGTCCGCAGCATGAAGTCAAACGGGTCTTTGTGGTTCGAGATAAATTCGCGGATGTTTTTTCCTTCGACGAGGTGCGCGGTGACGGCCATCTGCACGACCACATTGGAGTGGTTTTTGTGCCATGTGATGCTATCGGGGTTTTTGTGGTCTGGGCGATAAAGCGCATCCCATTCATAGGCACCCTTGGCCTTGATCTTGCCGTTAGTATAAACCCCCAGATAATTGTTCACATCGCGGATGAACATGTGCTTATAATCGGCGCGTTCAAGGTCCAGCTTCGTCATTTCCATCCATTTTTTATTGACGGCTTCGACTTCAATGATTTTGTCGCGCCGTACTTTCACGGTCACGCCGTCCGTGTTGATCTGGATCAGCTTCACGCTGTCGATCTTCAACAGCATCTCCGCCAACATGCAGAGCAAAAGCTGCCCATTGATCGTGATCGTCATGGTGTATTGGGGGTCATAAAACGGGCTGAACTTGTTGTTGCTGTCGCCATATACACCGTTCAACGCCAGCTTCAGCATTGCGTTCTCAGGGGTGCCCTTGGGATAGGCGATTCGGTCCTTTTTCATCTGCCCGTAAATTTCACAGAATTTTTTGGTCATGTGCTTCGGAAAGACGCTGTTCACGATGGCAATCGACGGATACAGCGAGGTTACGTCGAAATCGAGGACTGCGTGGTGCGCGTCTTCCTCAACGATGGTCGAATCAACCGATCCGTGGATACCGCCCGTCCCAAAGTCGAACTGGAAGCCATCGACGATGCAATTCAGGTTTTTGATCTTGCCTTTTACGGTCTTCAAGTTCGCATATTTGGAGAGGTTGCCCAGATCATCGAGTTCGGTGAAGACACCCTTCGTCTCGGTGATTTCCTGATCGTGCAGCCAGTCCAGCACAGCCCTGAATTCCGGTCGCTCAAAGCGGATGTAGGGAAAGATGATCTCGCGCAGCTTAATGCGGTCGCGCTTGGTCTGCACCGGTTTGCGACCCTCATCGTCGAGCGAGAAGCACTTGATACCGGCCTTCTCCAACTCCATGATGAAGTATTCTTTGCCAATTTTCGTGTCATTGAAATTGATGAAATTCTTATCGTATTTGTCAGATAGCTTTTCTCTGAAATGAATCATCGAAAGGCTTTTCAGGTAGAATTTATACGTCTCGCTGACATCGTGCTTGTTGTATTTTAGCACAACAGGTCGCTGCTCGGCGGTGAGCGGCACCATCGGGTCGAACGGCAAGTCTTCAATCGTCTCCGACCGCATGTTGAATTCCAGCACCTTCAGCGAGGTGGCACGAGCCATGTTGTCGAAGTGGTGGATGCGGAAAAGATCGACCTGCGGCACCATGTGATTGTTGTCCCAGATGATGTTGGTGAATCGTTCGTCCTTGCTTGACCGGATCAGTTCGTTGGCCTTTTTGTGTGCTGCGCGTGCGATCTGCTCTCCATTATATTCACCCAGTTTGAACATGTTCAGCATCGCGTGGATGACTTGATAATCGAAGTAATAGTTGTTGAAACCGACCCACCGCACGAAACCATTAGAGCAGTTTTTCACGAACTTGCGAAAATCGTTCCAATCGTTGCACCACGCCGACATCTCGAAGGTTTTATAGCTGTCGGTGGCCGGATTGTAAAAGCAGATCGAGAACAGGTTCGGGTATGTCTCAATATCGAACACTAAATCCTTCATGCTACATGCCTCCACGCTCATTGATGAAAAGCGGACCACCATCTGTGTTATGATAGTTCTTAAAAAGATACCAAGCGCAGTCATCCTGCGCGTCATGTTCAGTGTCAAGAAACCATTGTAGGCGCGGCACAACAACGATTTTGTGACAAAACTTCATGAATGGTGCAGCTTGTTCGGTGTAAGCCCATCCAGCATCAAAGAGCAGCCACACGTCAACATTGAGGGTGATGAAATGCTCAATCAGGGCATGGAGCAGCTTGCGCTTCCAGGGTGGGTTAGTGATGATCTGATGCTTGATGTCGGTGAGCGTCAGCGCGTCCTTTTCATCAATACCGAGGCCGTCAGGATCAGTATCACACGCATAAATGCACGTCAGACCGTGGCGCAAAAGCTGGTCGATCAGGCAACCTTTGCCGGCGCATGGTTCAATGAAAATCCCGCCTTGCAAATGCGGCAACAGTGGTGGGACGGCACGAGGATCGACCGTATCGTACTTGTCTTTGTCAATTCGCTCGAAATTGCTGCGCCGTCCCATCGGGTGTTACACCTTTTTGTCTACGATCAGGCCGAGGGTCGGAGCGTTGAACTCCTCCGTTTTTTCAAGACGCTCGATCTCACGCTGGATATACCAGGCCGCTTTTTTGAGGTCTTGAATCGGATTACCTTTTTCGCCGTTGCGCCAGATGTACTTCATAGCATTACCGAGGTTGAACGACATGTGTTCGACGATCTGGATGCACTCGATACCTGACGGATGGGATTTGTAGTGCGGTGGGTTGTTGATCATGTCGATCTCGTTTTCTTGTGCCATCGCTCTACTCCATCATGCTATTGAGGTTTTCGAGGGCGCATTCGTAGGTGTCCAGCAGGTGATCTTCTTCCTGCCGTTTGTCCTTCGTCATTTTGCGCCGATTGATCACTTTGCGAAGGATTTTGGTGTCGAAACCGATCCCTTTCGCCTCAGCATAGATGTCTTTCACATCGTCACCAAGACCCTTGCGTTCTTCTTCGAGACGTTCAATCCGCTCGACAAAACCCATCAATCGCGAACCGGCATTATCACCGATTGGCATGTTTTCGCTGGTGGTTGTCTCATCAGATGATGATGTTTGATTTTTTTTCGCCATTTTGGGCCTCCGCTGGTGGTGTTTCATCAGCTTGGCCGAGGCCGAATGATCTGATGATGTGGTTGGCGACATTCACAGCAGCCGCTTGCGCTGGTGTCCGAACTTCGGGGATTTCAGGGCTGAATGAGATGGTGACGCAGTCGTTACCCTGCTCGTTCTTGATGAAGTCGATGATCAGACGTTGATCTTTGTGTGCTTGGATGATAGGCACCTTCACACCGTTTAGGCTTTTGTCCATGCGATCCTCCTATGTGTAGATCACTTTTTGACCCTGATAGACCGGTAGATGCAAACTGAAACGTACAGGGTTGTGACGCGCAGCTTTTTCCCAAACCCAGTGTGAAAAGTACACAGGTTTGAGAGCGTTCCATTTAGAAAAATCTTCGTTGATGGCTCTGACGTTGCTCATGGTGCATCCCCTTGAGAAAAGGGGAGTGTCGGTTAAAACACTCCCCAGCCTCATTTAGCTGAACATATCATCGACAGCTTCGTTGGACACGGACGAACCGGCTTCCGCCTTTTCTTCCGAACCATCGACGGCATCGAATTCATCTTCAGCATCAGGGATGTTCGCGCCGAGGTTTTCAGCGTGATCAAGTAACTGGATGTTCTGAAGGCCGAGGCAAACGCCAGGGTTCTTCTTGTTGCTCGTCCAGTACGGGTTGATCGTCACACGCGCCCAGCGACCGGAGTACAGTTCGTTTTCGATCTCCTCAGCCGGAATTTCCTTCCCATTGGGATAGGCGAATTTCGGCTTGTACGAGGAGGTCGCACGGATCAGCACCCAACCCTCGAATTCCTCGCCCATCGGCTTGCCGCCCTGGGGAAGATTGTTCGGGTCAAGAAAGCGTTTTTCGACAAGATTCTTCGCACGATTTTTGTCGCCATCGCACTTTTCGAGCGCGATCTTCGCCATCTTCTTCTTCAGTTCCGAGAGGTCATGATCCTTCGGCACCAGCAGGTTCAGGCTGTACACCTTCGCCTTTTTGCCAGTGTCTTCGTATGTGCGCTCTTGCGGGTCGAGCAAGAACTGTGCATAGGACAAACGGCCCTTCGGGGTGATGATATTGCCGGATTTGGCAATATGGCAGGTCTTCATATCAGTGGTCATTTCTGCATTCCTTTCATGTTAGCAGTTTTTCAGGTTTAGAAGGTCGTCGGTTGTGCAATCGACCTGATCAGAGCCATAAAGCCCTTTTGCAGATCGGTTTTGGCAATCGCCAACCATCTCTGGTCGATACCTTCAGTCGTCGAAACGACATCCGATGTACCGAGTTTTGCGACGAGATCACCAACCTTTTCGGCCAGTTCCTTCGCCTCATTCATCAGAGCAATTTCTTCCTCTGACAAATCTCTGTATCCCTTGATCTTTTGGTGCTGATTATCAACCATGTCGGGTTTCCTTTCGTGTTAAGACATGAACTCGTTTTCAACGGTGTTCCGCGCTGATTCACGCGGGTCCGATTCAGGAACGAGGGTCACGCCGGTTGAGATTTTATCGACCAAGAAATCCACGTCCTTGAATGCTTTTTTGCCGATGATCTTCTCGAACTTCGGCGCGGTGACAAATTCTTTTTCGTAGATTTGTTCACCGAATTTTTCGTGCAGCACCTTTTCGGCCTGTTCCTTGTCTTTCCACATACGGACAGCGCGAGTGTACACCAGCTTGCTGCCCTTGATGGGTTCGCCGGCCTCAGCCTTCTTCTGCGCGTAATCCTTCAGCGTCTGGCACCACTGTTCGATCATTTTGATCTTGTTGAAGACCAGATCGAGAATGCGTTCATCTGACAGCAATTGTGGTGGGACGGGTTTTGAAGTTGGTTCCGCGAAGTCCATTTCGAGCGTATCCTGCGCGAATTTCAACTGCGCTGGGCAATTCACCTTGGCCTTGCAGAAGCGGCACCATTTTCCGACCTTCAGAGGCGCATTCGGGTCTTCTGTCGCCTTCGCAGCAGCCGCAAAATTCAACATATAGTCGAACAGTTCGGAGCGTGGCACATCCCATGACCGGACAGGGCCGTCATCGTGATAGGCGCGAGGCTGGACAATGGTGATCCGCAGCGTGTGCCAGTCATCGTGCTGAAACTCTTTCGCCGCTCCGAGGCCATAGCAAAGCCCCTGGATGTTACCGATAGCTTCGACCGTCTCACCTTTACCGTGCTTGTAATCGATGACATGCAGGATTTTGTTGTGCAGGGCAGTGAAATCGGACGTGCCTTTTTCACCTTCGCCGAGGAACGGCAACTCGAATTTATGCTCGATCATGTGCCGTCCCATCAGGGGGCGACAATGCTCGACGTGTGTTTCGACCGCGCTGATCATGTCACCATCGACAACAAATTCACGCGGCTCTCCACCGTCTTTGTGAACGTGGATGACTTCACCACGATAATCTTCAGGCATGTCGCCTTTCTTCAGGCACGTCTCGCCGAGTTCGTGCGCAGCAGTCCCCTCGTCCGCATAGGACGACGATTGGGACGGAATATCCTTCTCCATGTTGGCGGAGCCAGGACATCCGATCCGGCGTGAAAAACTGGATGGTGAATTAAGGCTGTGTCCGGTCATGATAGTTCCTTTCCACAACGCAAGCACCAAACAACATCGTCACACCCAATTAAAGGGTAAGCATAGTATTTACGTTCACTATGCCAATAATGACCTTTAATGAGACAAATAAGTCGTTTTATCATATTAGACCTTTCTCTATTGCCATCCAGATTGGCATGGTGACAACTTTTCTGTGTTCATCAATTTCAACTTGGGACTTGGGGACGAAACACGAGACTTCATCGAAGCCTGATTCAAACACGATGAAGACTGCGTGTTTCGTCTCCTTATCCTCGTCGATATGGTCGTAATCAATATCGACGGTCGCCATGTTACGCATCAACCTTTTCGATCAGAGCATACACAACAGCCAGCTTGTCTTCAGGCAGGTTCTTAACCTTGATTTCCTGACCTTCGGGGATGTTGTCCACGAGGATGGCACGAATTTTCAGCAAGCGCGACTGAATGGGGTTACCATCTTTGTCCTTACCGACTTTCGCCATCAGTTCCGACACCTGTTCACGGGTGACGGTCTTCGCAGCCGGTGCGCTGTCGCTGAACATGTCATCCAGATCGGCATCATCTGACTTTTCTTCCGCAGCCGGAGCAGCGGCCTTGGCGAGAGCAGCTTCGACCTCGTTCTGACGACCTCTGGTAAGCAGGTCAAAACGATCATCCTTCACGCCGTTTTTGATCATCTCAGCGGTGGCATCATCCTGTTCCTTACGGGTCAGGGTTTTCTTGTCCGACTGCTCGGTTTTTCCACCAGTTGCAGGGGCTGCAGTCGATGCTGCCGGTGCTTTGGATGGCGCAGAGCCGGTCGAGGCGATCTGCCCACTCGTCGCGCCAGCTTCGTTTTTTTCCGTCCCACCAACGCCGAAGATTTGTGCGAGGGTAGAGACTTCAGCGGCCAGATCGGTCGCGTGGTTCACAGTGATTTTGAGTTCGATAGGCATGTACAGGTTCCTTTCAAGTTGGGTTAATTAAGACCGAGTTCGCTCGTGATGTCTCGCTTGCGAATGTTGGCCTTTTGTATGTCCTCGTCGATTGATCCGCGCAGCGTGGCAAAATACCCGACACACGGCTCCTTCTTCGAGAAGTGGGTCATACGATCAAGCATCTGATCGTTGTTTCCTGGCACCCAATCGGGTTCCACGGAAATGGTTGTCGATGCAGCGTACAGCGGGATTGAATCACGCGCTGCTTGGTTCTGCCCGATAAAAACACTGATCTTGGGATCGGTCTGAAATGCGTTGTAGGCGTTATATTTTTGCTCGGAGGTCATGCCACCGATGATCTCGACATATTTGTGCTTCAGCTTCGATTTGAGCGCAGCGATCACTTCTTTGTGATGCGCGAAGACGATCAGCTTGCCGCAGTTATCGATATTGTCGTCGATCCAGTCCACGGTGCCGTTCACTTTGGCAAGGCCGGTCAGACGGCGTAGGGTCGCACAATGCGGCGATGCAGCCGCCAATGCTTGAACAATGTCTTGAGATGCGAGGGCTTCCCGCACTAGCGCGATTTCATCTGAAGGGATACCATCGACGTTACCAGGTACCGGTAACAGATCGATGATCGGCTCTTTCCAATCTTCCCAGACTTCCTCTTTTGTGCGTCGCAGAGTGCGCCCGCGCAGCAGATCGCGCAGTTTGTGTAGGTTTTTGCCGCCAACGATTTTGCCAGGACCGAATGGTGTCGGTGGACCATATTTGCAGAAACGTCCGCAAAATTCGTTGTAGGACATGATCTTACCGTTGTCCTTCATTAGCGCGTCAGGAAACAGCGCACGGAACATAGGATAGAGTTCGCCAGGATGGTTTAGCACTGGCGTTCCGGTCATCACCCAAACGCGGTCAGCATATACGCACAGGCCGACATCACCGTCGAACAGGATTTTATTTTTGTTATATTTATCTTCGCGGAAACCATAAAATTTCTGGGTGCGATCCGCATCGAGCGACTTGAACGCATCGGCCTCGTCACCACCCATCAGATCGTAGCACATCTGGCTCAACTGCTCGTGCAGATCAGAGATCATGCCGTTATAGGAGAAGATGTTGAACCGCTTCCAAACAGGCTTGTCGCCAGCGCGAAGAATAATCGGATCAAATCCCCATTCACGCGCTTCTTTTTCCCAGACATACACACCGGATGCCTTGGCAACCACTGCGATGGTTTCAGCACCGATCAGTCGCGCAGCTTTGAGGAACTGCCTCGTCTTACCCATCCGCATACCGTCAAACAGACCGGCATTGCGACGAGCGGCGAGGAAATTCGCACCAACTACTTGGTATGGGAAAAGGGGTGGCTCAATGAGCATCGCAGGTCTTTCATATCAGTGTTCTCAGTTTAACAGATCATCCAATGAAACTTCATCAGATTTGTTGGTTATAACCTCATTCATCCAACAATGCAAGAGGGCAAGTGCATCCATTTCATTATCATCATCAACGTCTTTATAACCGCGCTTTTTACCCTCTGCAATCATTGCTTTTTTATCGGAATTACCCTTGTTGGTCCAAAATTTTTTGATCGTTCCAACCGGAACACCCTGATAAGGTATACCTTCTGATTCGCACCACTTCGTGAGGGTCGCCATCAAGCCCCCGTATACATGTGCAGCATCGGTTGCAGCATGACGACGAACTTCCTCGAATACCACCTGTGACGGTTTCGGTAGTTGCATCAGCCATTTTTCAAATTTGAGGAAACGCATACCGCCACCGGAGAAGCGGTCATTCTTAAACTCCTGCATACCGTGTGCGATGCCAGCGTTGCTGTTCGTAGCCCATCCAGTCTTTGTGCCAAGGTCAAGTGCGAGGAGCATTATTTCACGTCTTTGGCTTTGATTGCGCGGTCAATCTTCTGCATCGTCGAGAGGCGTGGATCAGTGCCTTCAAACAGACGTGTGATCGCGCCGCTATCGCCCAGCACCCTGCGCCCGAAAGTAGATGGTTTCTCACCACTCTTTTCGAGGTGTGTCTGTACATGTTCAACAAATTCTTCGTGTGTCGGTATCTTCATTTACTCGCATCTCTTGTTGGGAGAATTGTCTTCTATTCCCAACATCTCAGAACATATCCTCTAAGTCAACCGTTTTTGTGGGTTGTTTGATGTTCGGCGCATAGCTTTCAAGCACACGGATCAGATCAAGACGAACATCTTCCGACATGTTGTGAATCACGCCATCCCGAATCACGATACAGCTATAAGCACCTTTATTTTTGAGGCTTTCATAATTTATCTGACCCGACTTCAGTTTATGATTAAGTGACATGTTCGGCTCCAATTCTGTTGTAATGTTCAGCATGTTGACGATAATGTTCCGACATCACGCGATCCTCGTTAAAGACTTCCTCCGACAGCGTGAGATATTTATCGCAGACCTGTTGGGCCGTCCCACGGACACGGATGTCGTTGCAGTGGCTATCGTAAATTTTTTGTTTTTCTGGTCTTTTTGTTCTTCGCATAATTTTCCCCTTCGCGCTTCACACCATCCGGTGTTTTGAACCGACCACTGTGTTCGTTCTTCTCAATATACCCTGATTTTTTAAGATCGCGAATCTTTCTGTTGACCGCATCCTGTGTGAAACGACGCATGAAGATGATCGTCAGCCGGTCAGCGATCTTGGCTTCAGTCATACCTTGATCCCGATAATCCAGCATCTTCTCAATTTCGTATTCTTTCCAACGCCGTGCCATTCCTTAACCTTTCAACCTGTCTTCTTATTTGTGATCGCACATTTAGTGCCGCCCTGCGGTTCGGCGAATCACCACTCGAAGGTAGGATGCACTGAATGAAACCATCAGACATCTTGAAATCGACCGCCACCTCGCCAGCCGGTTTCAGCTTGACGTAGGCGCGGATTGTTCCGTTTTCCTTGTTAGTAGGGTGTATCCAGATTTTATCGACGAAAGCCATCACTCCACCACGCCTTCCTCGAAGGCATGAATAATGCAATCGCGGATGTCCTTATTGACGTTTGGATCGTTGGCGAACTTGATACATACCGCCTTCGTCAAAATCTTTTTGATCGTGCGACCGTGTTGATCGTACTGCAAAAGATAGATGCGATTTTTCAGCACACCAAGTGAGATGTTGGACGGGTAGTAAGTTTCATTTGTCATTGGAGCGGTCATTTTAATCTCCTATAAAACTGATCCAAAGACCATCATCGCAGCAAAGACTGCGATAGATAACAGCACTATCATGAGGGATCGCACCTCGCTTGGCGTGAGCCTGTTGGGCAGCTGCCCGTAGATGTGATTGCCCTCGCGAATATGTTTAGCTGATTTAAGTTTGGTCATTCTTTTCTCCCGTCTGGTTCTTATAGAACTCATCCTTTATGTACCTTTCTAACTCCCGTTTGTATTCACTATGAAGAAAAGTATAGTCTATTTCTGCCGCTTTTAGTTCAATGGATGATTGGAATTTTTCTTCTCTACTTGTAGCGGGAGTAATTTGTCTA
>ERZ724505.207-NODE-207-length-39817-cov-7.807731_pt1 | contig 39817 bp, 60 predicted proteins | sample MGYA00376038_ERZ724505 | MGnify/ENA primary metagenome ERZ724505 (study PRJEB28724, sample SAMN07190884) | wastewater metagenome | isolation source: effluent of sewage treatment plant in Hong Hong | place: Hong Kong | collected 2016-03-17 ... | reverse complement strand
CCGGCTAACCCGTCAGTCCAGCGGACGCCGTGCCGGCGCCGCTGACTTCTGCGTTGGGCCTTATCACAGTTGCAGCGTGTAGACGCCGACGATCCCGGCCTTGCGCGCGTGAGTAATCAGCGTCTGCGCAATGTCCATCGCTTGCTCTGGCGTGAAGCCAATCCACGCCGTAGGGCTGGCGAACTGCATCACGACCTTGCCGTTCTCGTGGCCGATCATCACGGCCAGAGCACCTTCGTCCGCATCGTTCACCACCCCCGTGATGTGCTTGTAGCTGCGCTCCGTGTTCTCGATATGCCCACGCGCAACCATCTGGTAGTAGAGCTGGCGCACAGTGAGTACGTACCCCTGCGCAAGGTAATCCTCTACGATGTCGTTCAGGGTGTCGATGAGCCGAAGGGTATCCGCACGGAAGCGGATGGGCTTGTAGAGTTGTTTCATGCGCTTGGCCCCCATGAGTCCACTTCGCGGTCAATCTCGGCCCGCAGCCGGGCGTCCTGCGAATCAGCAGGCGGGGCCTGCAGTGCGGCCGTGGTGCGCAGTTCCTCCAGCCATCCCTTCAGGTCGTTGTATTGCCCAAAGGGGCCGTCAACGACGAAGGCCCAGCCCCCGGCGTTCAGTATCTGCTTCATGGTCGCTGCCTGCCGAGGGGTTGGCTTTGCCCCCGGTGCCTTGGTTTCGACGCCGAAGTAGTTGCCGTATGCGCAGCCGATGAAGTCCAGCGTCGGTGCGCCCATGCCGTTCTGCACGGGCATGTGGTAGTACACGTTAGGGGCGTGCTCCTTGAGCAGCTTCTTCACCAAGTCCTTGACTCGGCCTTCCGGGGTACTCATGACTTCTCCACGGGCGGGTCGATGAACGCTTTCGCTTCCCTATACACGGCGCTGCGTTCCGGCAGCTTGCAGAACTCGGCGCACAGGTGCTCGAACTCCCGCAGCAGCTTGTGCGCCGGGGTGTTGCGGCACGTCGCTTCAAAGCAGAACGGGCCTTCTTCCCCATGGTGCACACCGTGGTACGTGCACTCGGCGTCATGGCATTCTATGGTCATTTGGGTTTACTCCTTGTTGTAAAAATGGGAAGTCCCTGCAAAAGGTGCAGTCAAAGCTATTTGACACGTACTGCGTTTACCGCTAAAGTCCTGCTACTCCTTGGTCTATCCCTAGCACGGTGACCTCTCGGCCCCACGGTGGACAACCCCGTGGGGCCTTTTTCTTTTGGTCAGGTTAGCACTTCTTGCCGCCGCCCTTCTTGCCTTTGCCAGCCATGCAGATCACCTCCTTTCCTACTTCACCTTCTTCGGTTTCCAGAACTCGCACCCGGTAACCGGGCACCACCCGAAGCATAGCCCACTCTGCCGGGGGTTGAACACCTCCTTCTTGTGGGCCTCGCGCCAGCGGGTCAGGTCGGGCAGGAACTCCTGCCACAGCGCGGCCTCACGCTCCCGGTGGTACCCCTCGATGGTCACTTGATCGTGGGCCAGCCACGAAAACTCCGTATTGCAGTACGCCACGCTCGGGTAGTGGGCGAACACCAGCAGCGCGAACAGCTTGAGCTGCTTCGACTCGGCCTTGACCTTGCCGGTCTTGTGGTCGATCACCGTAGCCGCGCCCGTAGGAAACAGGATCAATACGTCTACGATCCCACGGCACCACGCGTCCTCCGCAAGCCAGTCGCACGGCTGCATCTTGGTGTTCAGCGCAAGCTGCTGCTCAACCAGCATGGTGCCGGCTTCCGCCCGAGCCTTGATCTTGTCCGCGTACTCCCGGTAGTTCTCAAGGTTCTCGGGCAACTCGCCGCCCAGCAGGTACTGCTCCAGCCCCTTGTGCACGGCATCGCCCCACAGGGCGGCTTCACCTTGGCTCTCGACTACCGACTTGGCGATACGCTTTTCGTAGTACGCCTTCGGGCAGTTGAGGAAGTCACCAAGGGCCGTGAAACTCCACGGCCGGGGCCTCACGTGTTCGACTTCATGGAGCCGTCAGGATTGCGCGGGAAGCCACGGTTGGCGCTTGCCGACACAACGCGGAAGTTGGACGGCGTGTTAGCCCCACCCATCGACAGCGCCTTCTTGTGGTCCACGTCCTGCCCCGGCTTCACCAGCCCCTTCTTCAGCATCATCCGTCGCGCTCTCTTGCGCAGCATGCTGCCCTTCACTTCCCCCCGGCGCTTGGCCGTCTTGTACTCCTGCGTGTAGTCCCGCTTGTACCCCGGACTGCTCGGCATCGCCATCTCCTTCACGAATGAGTTTGTACCCGTGCTTCTCCAGCTCGGCCTTCGTAATGATACGCTCGAACTTGGCCCCCATGGGGCCGATGAGCACGGCGCGTTTGGTCACCGGGTCGGACACTTCCAGAATCTCGAAGCGCAACCCCGGCGTGCGGGTGGACTCAATGAACAGCTTCACGAAGTACCTCCCTCGACTCGTTGATTTCCTTATCGAGCGCACGCAGCCCGGCGATAACGTCCGGGTCCAACTTCTCTGCACCGCTTGCGATGAGCTGGTGGGCGAACGCCTTCAGTTCTTCCGCCGACTTCAACTCCGCCGCGAGTGCTTTCATTTCTTTGCTCACTTGGCCTCTCCATACGATACTGCAAAGCCCCCCTCGGAGTTGAGCGGCAAGTCCGGTGCCCACGCGGGGGGTACACGCATGCACTTCAGGACGTACCGCAACGCCTTCTCTCCGTATTCCTTGAGTACACAAGCTACGGCTTCGTCATGCACGGACATGACTACCCGGATCAGCTCGTTGATTTCGAGAGTTTGATCCATGACGACGATTCGTGCAAGGGCTTGGATGATATTCTCCACGACCTTACCGCCATAAATATTCTCCCTGCTCTTGCCGTTCCAGAAGGTCCATTCCTCGAACTGCTTCTCTTGGTTGAACTCCTTCTTCAGGTCCGGGTAGCGAATCTTCATCCCGTTGGGCAACAGCAGCCCTTCCTTGCACGTGACAACGATTCCACGGGGGTCGACAGGCTTCCCTTCGATGCCCTTGGCGATGAACTCCAGCGCCTGTTCGGCCCGCCGCCACAGCGCCACCACGCGGGGGTGCGTATTGCGATACACACTTACCACCTTCTCGGACATGTTCAGGTCCGGGGCGATCTTGCCCTTGGTCTGCACCCGCACGGCGTCCATGAACTTCTTCGCCGCCATGCCGTAGCCCAGCCCGAGCTTGGCGATCTTGCCCATCTGCCGTTCCTCCGGGTCCTTCTCCTTATCCACGACCTTGCCGTAGATTTTCCCGGCCAGCACGCAGTAGGTATCCGGCCCCAGCTTGGCGTCGTTCAGCCGATACACTTCCACGGCGTCCTCCTGCCCTGCCACGTAGTCGAGCAGCCGCGCCTCGATGTTGGACGAGTCCCCTACCACAAGTACACACCCCGGTGGGGCGATGACAGCTTTGCGCAGCTTGCCGCCCCGGCCGAAATTCTGCCAGTTCATCTTGTCCCCACCCGACATGCGCCCGGTGCCGTGCGCCCCGTAATACTTCAGGTACACGCACGCAGGGCCGCGCTGGGACATGCCCACCATCCGCGCCGCACGAGTCTCGTTGATCGTGGTCTTGTTCTTCAGCCGGGCGGCGATCAACGTCTGCACCACTTCGTCCGGGTGCTCGGCCAGCTCCTGCATCTGCGGATCGGTCTTGGCGAACGCATACGTGGGCTTGCCGGTGGACGGGCTGATCTTCATCGGGGGGTCGATACCCACGAACTCCAGCGCCTGCGCAAACAGCTTGTTCGACATCACGTCCGTAAGCTGGATGCCGGCCTTGAGCAGCAGCGAGGTTTTCTCTGCACGAATGTCCCCTATGTATTCCTCCAGCAGCGGGGCATTTATGTGCAGCACCGGCTCGGTGAACAGGCGGATGGTGAAGTCGATCAGCTTCAGCTCGCTCTTGCCGAAGTGGGGCAGCAACTTCTGGAACAGGTCGTACTCCAGATCGCAATCGTTGCAGCAGTATTGCCCGTACGCAGCAAGCTGGGCCGCACCGAACTGCGCCCGGCGAAGTCCACGGGCCTGCACCACTTCCTCACCCTTCTGCCCCAGCCCGTACAGCTCGGCCAGCGCCTTCAGCCCGATGCTCTTAATGTAGGGGTGGATAGCGCGGGCCATGGACAGGGTATCGAACCACAGCTTCGGCCGGATGTCGTAGTGGTGGTTGGCAATGAGTCCGTCGAAGTGCGCATGGTGGGCCAGCACCGCGTGGTGGTGCAGTTCGAGCGAGTCGAGGTGGGACTTGATGTCCTTCTGGTCGACCCAGTACGACTTCTGGCCGTTCTTCTTCACCCCCAGCAGGATGGACTCGAAGCGCGGGTCGCGTACGTATTCTTCCGTGGTCAGCTTGGACAACGTGTAGTCGTCCGCGTAGTACGTTTCCCAGTCAAGCGTGTACATGTCCATCAGTGCTGCTCCCCACGCCGTACGCTTGCCTCAATCACTACGCCGGTTTGGCACTTTACGACAACGGCCACGGGACGTACGGCGGGCTGGAACACGGTGCCCTGTATCGTCGCTACTACTTGGTGCGGCTTGCATACCTCTTGCGCCCGCTCTATCTGGTCTATGTGCACGTCACGGGTAGTGTTGGCCCACAGGCAAACAACCAGCACTCCAATTACGAACGCGAAAAAATCCGCCATTACTGATCCCTCCTTGAATAGGTGTGTACGCTACGTGATTTAACGCTCGGGGGTGGGCAGGATGCGCCTGTCGTCCTCGTCGCTGCCGCTGTTGAGCTGGACAGCAAGCCCACCAAAAGTACGGTAAGTACGCAGCATATCTTCGTCCCACTTTCCTGACAGTCGGTAGGTTGCCACCATGGAGCGAATGGTGGAGTCGAGCAGGGTAAGGTCCTTCAGCCAGTTGCGTTGCAGCGGGCGCAACTCCAGCCGCAACACTCCCCCGTTGGTGCGCCCCAACTCAAGGTCCGGGTAGGAGGGGGACTGGCCGAAGTCCCACGTCAGGGCGTCGAGCGCCCTGTCCAGATTGTCCAGTACGACCGTCATGCCGGAGTTGAACACGATGTCGATGGAGTCCCCGAATTTTACGCAGGTAATCAGCGTGAGTACGTCCTTGTTTACGTACGTGTTCCACCCCTGCCACGGTACGGCCGTATGGATAAGCTCAATGAGCGCCATAGCGACGCACCTCCACCCTGTGAAGCCAGCCCTGCATCCGCGTGGTGTCCTCCCTGATTCGGCTCAGGTACACCGGGTTCATGCCAGTAGACCGGCCGATCACATGCTCCAGCTTATTCAGCAGGATGAAGAATCGGACGACCCACCCTTCGATGATGTCGAGCATTGTGTACTCCTAGCACGTTCTTTGTAGCACTGCTTGCACCACGGCGTCACGCCGCTGCGGGAGAGTTTGTTCTTATAAAATTCCTCTTTGAACTTAGTCTCGCCGCAGCGCGTACACCGGCTGTACGGGCTGGCCTTACTTGGCACGCCCACGCTTCAGGCCATTCTGTTCGAGGAACGCATTGAGCGCACCACGGATCAGAGCTGCCGGGGTCATGCTGTGCTTCGTCGCCAGCGCGTTGATTTCACCCAGCATGGTATCCGCAATGCGGAAGGTAAAGAGGATTTTGTTGTCCCCACCCACGCGCCTGACCAGCGACTTGGGGGCCTTCGGCGCAGCCTTCGCCTTGGCGGGCTTGGCCTTCGCCTTCGGTGCCGGCTTGGCCTTCGGCGCAGCCTTCGCCTTCGGTGCGGGCTTGGCCTTCGCCTTCGCCTTCGGTGCGGGCTTGGCCTTCGCCTTCGCCTTCGGTGCCGCCTTCGCCTTGGGGGCGGGCGTGGCCTTTGCCGGGGCCTTCTTCGGCTCGGCCTTGGCCTTCGGTACGGGCTTGGCCTTATGCACCTTCTTCACCGGGACCTTGGCCTTCTTCGCCGGGGCCTTCTTCTCCATTGCGGCCTTGGTTTCGGGCGGCAGGTTGGCTTCGGACTTGGCAACCAGTGGGTGATCCCCGAAAGCGTCGGATACGGGGCTGGCGTTGGTAGTGTCGTTCATTTGCGTTTCCTTCCAGAAAGAATGTTAGAGAGTGTTTTGTTGCGTGTACCTGCTATTGCGTTCCCCAGTGCGTCCACACGTTGTTGGTGTGCACGATCCGGGGGTCCTGCTCCTTCTGTCAATGCTCTCGTCGCCTTGTACGCGGCGAACAACATCAGCTTGTCCGGGGATGTAAGTATACCACTACTCAGCAGTACCTTACCAGTTTCGGCGTCCACGTCACACACCCGAGTGGGGTGGGCTTTCGCGGGCCAGAAGTACGGGTCAGAGTCCCCCCATTCCTCGCAGCCCACTACGTAGTCGCCCTGCTTGAATGTCACTTGGTCCTCCCAAAAAGGGCGTTCATCGTTGCCCGGTTGTTGTACATACGCTTGGCAGCTTGGTAGCCTGCCCGAGCGTGCCCCGGCTCTAGCATCGCCGTCACTCCTTTGCGCTGGGGCCTCACCACGTAGTCCTGCAGTTCCGTGGTGACCTTCAAGCCTCGGCGCAGTTGCTTCGCCTTCTTGCCGTTCATGATGCCACCTCCACGTTGAGGGTTATCTTCAACCCGGATATTGTGATGCTGTCCCCCTCCCTCGCCGCCCCGGCGCACAGGTGAAGTTCACCTAGTCCGGGGGATACGGCTACGAAGTTGAGAGAGACAACCCCGTCCTCCACCTTGCGCACGTCCACCCGCAGCGTTGCCGTTGCGGATGCGACGTTGGGGTCGTCACCGAAGGGGTTTTTCATTGCGGGGTGGGCGGCTCGCCTTGGACGATGGTGGGCGTGCCCATGTCGTCGCTGGGTGCGTGCTGCGTCTGCATCTCCTGCACCTTCTCCAGCGCCGCGTTGGCCGCATGGGAGATGGTATCGGGGTTCTGCCCGGTGAAGTGGCACAGCAGGCCCATGGAGATGGAGATGTACTCGGTCACCGCTCCCATGAGCGGGTGCGTAGCGCCCACCGTCATGTTGGTCAGATCAGCCAGCATGCGGGCCGCGATCCCGGCCTTCACCGCCTGTACCAGTTCCAGCGTGGGGGGTCCCGGCAGCGTGCCTTGGATAACGGCGCTGCGCTCAATCAGACTGCTGACGTTCTGCAGGGTGGTGCCCGCCATTTCGGCCGGGGTCTGTTCCTGCTGGGCCGGACGATCCGGCTCGTTTCCGTTCACGTTCATTTGCTTCTCCTAGAGTGAGAGTTGGTATTGCTCGGTAGGTGCACGCTCGAATAGCTCGTGCTGTTCCTGCGGGTCCCGCACGTCGAAACAGTTGCCCATCTTTCCGTTCCGGCGTTGCGTGATGATTTCCAAGTTCCACGGTACGGTAAGTCCACTGACTAGGGGGTGCCGTATCGGCACGATATGGTTCACCTCGTGGGGTACCCCGGTTGTCAGCGTGAGGCGTCTAGCCTCGTGCATCAGCTTGTTCAACTCCTTTCTGTCCACCCAGTAGGGGCAGGACAATACGGCGGAAATGATGTAGTCCCGCCTTTTATGTTTACGCAGCCAGTCGGGGATGTCCCCCGCGATCAGCCGACGCTTCATGGCAGGGCGCACGTAGGATTTCAGAAAGGACATTTTAGCTTCCCATCCTTTTCCCACTTGCAGTCCTTCATTCCTTGCCGGTGGGGGTACCACGTGCCTTGGCACTTGCAGCACTTGTGCAGCTCATGCTTGTGCCGCCAGCGGTCTATCCGCCACCCCCGGTTGCCGCAGTATACGCACGCAGGCGGGCGGGTGTAGTCGTCCGGGTGCTTGTTCAGCGTCCGTCTGGCTTGGCACGCCCTGCGTGAGCATCTGCAGCGGTAGCGCATGTTACAAAGGGACGGTACGCAGCGCGTTGGTTGCCTTGGCCCGAGCCTCGCTGTGCGCCTTGTCCATGGCCTCCTTCTCTGCCCGCTGCTTCTCGATCAGCGCGTCACGCGCCCGCAGGGCCGCGAGGCTTTCCGGGGAGAACTCGTACACGGTGTTCAGGTGCTCACCCGTACTGGTTATCCAGAAACTTTCTCCCCGAAAGGTGTTGGCCCGCGCCCGCTTGACGCCGACCACCACTACTTCCTTGTAGCGATCCTTCGCGGGCTGGTGCCGCCCTTGGTCCTTATACGCCACGAACTGCTTGAACCCGGCCTTCACCACGCCGTCGATCTTCTTCTTCATGGCGTCGAGGGACGGGGCAGCTACCTTTTTACCCTCCATCACGGCCCCGAACTTGCCCGTAACCGGATCGAGGGATATGTCCACCCCGGCGTGCTTGAACGTGGTCATGGCTATCCCCGGCTGAACGTGGACTTGACGGCCTTCGCCAGCAGCTCGGCGTGGCCGGACACGTGCAGCGCCAGCATGGTACGCAGCGGCACGTCCATGGAGCGGCCGTTCTCGTAGCGGGAGCCGCCCGATTGGGTCACGCCGAACAACTCCCAAAAGTCGGCCTGCGTCATGCCAAGGTGCTTGCGGTATGCCTTCGGGTCCTTCAATACTGCGGAAACTGATTTCATGTTGCTACCTCCGTAAGTTCTTCAAGATCGCGTGCCACCCTATCCGTTGCGTAATAGAGTGCACATTCCTCGGCGTTCTTGGTCGTGAAAATCTCCGACCACTCGCGCAGCATGCCGAGTAGCTGCCGCACGACTTTGTTGCTCATGAACCAGTCCGATCCACCTCCTTTCTCGCTCATGTCCTCGATGTAGTTAATCAGCTCGCCTTGGTTCAGGCCCTCCAGCTTGTACCCCTCGAACTCGACCAAGCACACATGCTTGCCGCCTCGGCCGTAGTTGTTTAACGTGCACTCAAACGCACTGTCCGCACCCTTTCCGGTGTAGGGCAGGAGCACACTCGCGGAGTTTTTTGGGGACCACATGCGCAGCCCCTCATCGTCACGCAAGTCCGACACGACCCGCTCCTGCGCGATGTAGGCCAGCATCGCGCCGCCCGCACCCCAGTTGTCCTCGAACCACTCATCGAACTCCGGGCACTGCAGCGTCAGGTCGGCCTCGTTCTGGAAGTGGTCCAGATCAACGAGCGATTTGCGTATAGTAGTAGCGTCCAGCGTAGGGTAGCAGTGTACCGTCCACTCAATCGGGTACTTGTCCTGAAGCGACCGGCAGTATTCCCCACACTTCTGGATTTCCTTGATGAGCTGCCGCCGCCAGTAGTTTGTTGTCTTGCTCATGGCTGCACCTCGGTCGTGGTTGACTGGTCAACCACGGGCGGGTATTCCTCCCGCACCTTCTTCACGAGCATGCGGGTCTGTACGTGGTCATACGCACTGTTGTCGTACACGCGCCGCCCTACGCCGCCCTTGTTCTCCTTGAACGCTTCCTTGAGCAGATCGAACGCGTGCTGGTCCCCCATGTAGTTGGCCCGAATGAACTCCTGCACAGCGACGCGCCGGGTTTCGTTGGCCTTGCGCATTTCCTCGATCAGCTTGTCCTGCTTGTCGTATATGTCGAGAAGGCGCAGGCTGGTACGTAGTACCCGCTCGTCAATCGTTGGCTTTTTCATCTTCCACCTCCACAGCAATGGGGCGAGGGGGGTACTTCGGCTGGCGCTTGAACGGGGTCAGCGAGTACACCGGGTGCGAGCGTACGTAGGACTGCGGGGCCGAGAAGAACAGTACCCCATCTGTCTGCATGCGGCACAGCTCCAGTGCCAGCTCGAACTTGGGTTGCCTCGGCACCTCGGCCTCGATCTGCACGTACGTGACCGGGCCGGAGTATGACGCGATCACCTTGCGGATTCGTGCACGTAGTGACTTGTTCATGGTGCCACCTCGTGCAGCTCGAAGTCCCGTGGCAACCCCTTCAGCAGCGACTTCTGAATCTCGGGGGCGTCGTACAGGCTGGAGAACGTGATGCGCCAGCCGCCCGTGCCGCCGAAATCGTTCTCGACCTCGAACTGGTACGCCTCGCGGTGGATCAGGTACCGCATGACCTCCAGCATCTGCCCCTTGTCCACAAAGATCATCCAGCGTACGTCCGGGTGTTCTTCGGTGGTAGTGACTCGTTTCATGACTACTTCTCCTTGGTAAGTTTTGATGCTCGGCGAATCTCCGCCTGTTTGTTGAGTATGCCGCGCTTGTCGCCGGGGGTCCTGGATATGGCTAGGCAGTGCCCGTTGGCGTGCTTGTACACGTAGTGCTTGCCCACGTGGTCAAAGCGGAACCCGTGCGCTTCGGCATACTCGGCAAGCTCCCTGACCACTTTTTTCATGTTTGTACGCTCCCGACTTTGCGGCCGTTGCGGTAGATGTCTACTAATATACCTGACATCCCCTGTTCATGGCAAGTGGAAATTACCTGCCCCAGTGACACGTCCAGTCCATCCACCCACACGAAGGGCACGACGCCGGGTATGTCACACTCCAGCCCGATCTTGGGAGTACGCCGCACCTCGATCCCCAGCGCATCCGCCACGGCCACGAGGCGAGACTCGACCCGCACCATCCGGTCCCGCAGCTCGCGCAGGACTTGGCTATCGCTGGACATTGGACACCTCCACTCGTATGTAGCCATTGTGCTCCCGGTAGTACGTGTCGCGCAGGGAGTTGAGCACGTACCTCCACCGTTCCTGAAGGTTCAGATGGTGCCAGTTGTTGAACCCCCTACCCGCGATCTTGAACGGTGCCCACGAGAGCAGGGACATCACGGCCTCATGGCTCGGGAACTCCCGATCCAGCCCCGTAAGCTGCGCCAGTACCGACTTGGTATTCGAGTGGAGGTTGCCAAGGTTGTACTCAACTTCGTTGAACTCCCCAAGATCGAAGCGCCCACGCAACGCCTTGGTAATGGGCATGTGCAGTGCCTTCCACGCCTTGACAACTTCCGGCTTGACCACGCGCTTCCAGTCCGAGCGCCGGTCCTCGGGGAACACATGCCCGCTGTTGTCGATACGGATGCCGTCGAAGAACGGCAGGCCCTGAATGCGAGTAGTTGTATCGAACCCGCACTTGGAATCGCTGCTTACCCCCCTAGCCACGCACGACCACGCATTCATGCACTTGAACGTGAGCTGCGAATGCCACCCGCCGCAGTAGAGCTGCTGGTAGTCCGGGTACAAGTGCACAATGTCCGTGGAGTACAGGCGCACCGCGAAGTGGTCGCCCCGGTCGTACAGGTACAGGTTGCGGTCCAACCGCTTGAAGTTGTTGCCGGGGCGCTTGCGAGCGAACTCCCGCACGGCGTCGCTATAGTGAAAATTTCCCATCATTGCTCTCCTAATAAGTAAGTTGTTTCTGCTGCCCGCTTCGCCTCGTCCGGGGTATTGAAGAACCCCAGCCGCTCGTTGCCCCTGTACGCTACCGTCAGCCCGGCGTATTGGCCGATGGAAAAGGACTGGATGGAGTAGGGGCGTTCGACGGCCGGGAGAAGCCGCGCCCCCGCCGACATGCTCCACGTGTGCATGTACAGCTTGGAGTACGGCCCGCTGACCCACCTGAACTCTACTGACATGGTAGGTTCAGCATGTACGTCGCCTCGGCAAAATGCTTGGCATCGTCCAGCTTCTCCCGGCCGTCGAACCGTGACAAGTACACCGGCTGCTTCACCAGCTCATGCCCCCGCTTCAGCTCGTCCGTGCGGATCACGCGCCAGCACCCGAGCTTGGGGAACCACTCGACGTGGATGTTGGTGCGCTGCCAGCCCCAGCCCCCTCGTTGCCCGAGTAGGTCCGACCGAGAGGGTGCCCCCTGCGCCTGTTTCTGCAGCGACCAGTACACCTTATTGGTTGGCCCTGCCGATGTTTTCCACGACTCGGTGACATCCAGCCACCGCGTTTCATTTGATAAGCTCATACGACACCTCCATGAATTGCATTGCTTCCGGTTTGGTTTTGAACTCGTGCACCCCGTCATCGAATACCGCTGCCCACCGCCCGGCTCCGCGCCGCTCGACCCACCACTTTTCCCTGTCGTTAATGGGTAGGAAGTATGTAGTGTTGCCCAAGTCCAGCCAGCGGTCAGACATCCCGAAGCGGAACCTTCTCGGGGGGTTGGTTACCGTGGTTATGTCATTCGACATAGATCACGTCGCCCCACGGAGCGTTACCCTGCGCCTCGACGCTGGCCCATATCACCGGGTACTCGGGTTCGACGGCCGGGAACGTGCCATACGTATCCGTCAGCATGATGAGCACGGCCGGAACGATGCCCTCCTGCTCGATGTAGTCGAACACCGGGCGGAAGTCGGTGCCGCCGCCACCCTTGGGCTTGTTCACAAACTCCATGTCGCCCTGCTCGTACACGTCCACACGCTGCACCTTGGCATCGAAGTAGCACACGTGCACCTTGGCGGGCTTGGCCTCGCCGAAGATAGCCTGTACGTGCGCACTGAACTGCGCCTGATCTGCCGCATTGCACACGGACCCGGACGTGTCGTACCCGAGCACGATTTCACCGAGCGATTCGCTGTAGTGGTGGGGCGCACAGAACCCATGCACCGCGCCGATCTTCTTGTTGATCTTGGCCCAGTTGTACTCGGCGACGGACAGGGACTGCATGAAACGATGGAGATGGTTGTACCACGGCTCCTTGGCCGGCTCGTACGCATCCTCCACGGCCACCTCCACGCCAGCGGGCATGCTGCCCATGGCACGGGCCGTCATGATGGCCTTCTGCACCGCCTTCTGGACTTCCTGCTCGTACTTCTCCTTCTGCTCGGGCGAGCCTTCTACCTCCTTGATGTCGTGGGCGTGCTGATCCATCTGCTCCTGCGTGACGCCCGGAACCGAGACAGAAACTGTGCCACCTTGCTGTCCGGGTTGCGCTCCAGCGTCGCTCCCGCCCTCAGAATCCTCGTCGCCCGGTTCATCGCTTTCTTGTCCTGCCTCGCCTTCGCCCTTGCTTTGCTCGACTTCCCCATTGCCCTGTCCCCCCTGCGGTTGCGGCTGTTGCTGTTGCTGCTGGGCCTGCTTCTCCAGATCGGAGTACACAGCCTCGACACTCCATCCGGCGTACTTGGGGTTGTGCAGCCAACTCTTGCCCAGCTCCATGCCGTTCTCGGCCAGCATGTTGTTGACCACGTAGTCGGCCGCGATGTTCCACAGCAGCGGATTGCGATGTCCGCGCCGGGTGCAGTGCAGCAGCATCTTGTGGGCGACCTCGTGGGCGATGGCGCTGATCTTCACGCTGAGCGTCATCGTTTTCCAGAAGTCCGGGTTGACCCACAGGGTGCGGCCGTCCGTCGCCAACGTCGGGATGGTGTAGTCCTCGACCACGCCCATGCTGTAGTACAGCTCGGACCAGAAGGGGAACTTCAGCATCAGCCGCACAGCAGCATCTTGCGTACACGTTGCGTTTGCCATTTCTATCTCCTATCAAGTGTGGTTGACTGGTCAACCATTGGTTAGAACACGTAGTCGCTATCTTCCAACGGCCCGTGGTGGTACGTGTTGTCCTGCCCGTTCAGCTTGTACTTGCATGCCAGCAATATCTCGTTCTCCGTGACTGGACGTTCGTGGTTGAACACGAACTCATCGAGCAGCACGAACCGGGCACGCTGGCGCATCATCGAGATGTCCTGCATGAGCTGCACAGCTTCGGGGAAGCCCATCTCGCGCAGCAGCTCCTGATCGCTCATGCCCGACAGCACCCGCGAAGCAGCGAACGCATCGTTGGTAATGTCAGGCCACGGTACAGTAGTGCACATGTCGATGAACGTGCATTCCCTGCCGTAGCCTACGAACGCAACTGTCTTAAACATTCCAGCACCTCCAGCCAGTATTGTTCGCCATCGTTGGGGATTGCTTCGCCTCGGTCCAGTGCATCGAACCGATGGTTGAGCGCGTACTGCGTAGCGTGCATGCTCGCAGTGTACCTGCCATACTTCCCGGCCATGTGCACGGCCGTTTCGCGTGGGGTGCGCATGCTACTTCCCCAGCTTCAGGTCAAGGAACTCCAGCAGGTACTTGGCGTAGTCGGTCAGGAACAGGTTGCCCTCGAACATGAACTCGTCCTTGCCCTGATCGACAGCCGCCTGCCATGCCTTGCGCAGTCGTTCGCGCATGGGCTTGTCGAAGTTAATCATCGCCATGCTCGTACTCCTATCCGTTGATGAGCTTGTTGAGCTGCGGGTCGAGAATCCACTTACGGTACACGTCGCTGCCCACCAGCTTGAAGCCCTTGCGCAGCATCATCGTGCGCAGCATGAACGCCTGCATATCGTACTGGATACGCTTGGCGAACTTGTAGAGGGTGGCAAGCTGATCTTCCTTGACGCGCAAGCTGAGAATCTGCGCCATGGCGTACAGCTCGTCCATCTTCTTCGGCACCTCAACCGTGTCCGGGTTCTTCAGCACGTCCTCAAGGGACGCCAGCCGGCCGATCATGCTCTTGTGCGCCTCGTACAGGCTCGACACGGCGCTGCCCACGGAGCCGGTGACCTCATCAATGGTCAGCGGATCGCCCAGTTCCTCGGCCGCGAACTCAAGCTCGCTCACGCGGTTCCAGCCGCGCATGCTGGCCCAAATGCCGTTCTTGCCTTCCTCGGCCAGCAGATCGGCCCGCCCCTCGCCCCGGCGATTCTGCGCCTCGGCACGCTTGCGCTCGGCGTCGTTGGTCAGGAACACCCGCTCGTAGTTGTCGATGGTATCCGGGTGCTCACGCATCATGGACTGCACGAAGGGGTGCCACGAGTGCTTTGCCGCATACTCGATGCAGTCCTCGCTCTCGGTGTACACGTCGATGGTCATGAAGCGCGACAGCAGCGCCCGGCCGTGCTGGGCCACGCCCGACTTGTCCTCCAGCCGGTTGCCGTCCGCGATCACCATCACGTTCTTCGGCTTGCGCAGGGTGCCGTTCATGTCCTCGCCGTTGATGTACTTCTGCAACAGCTTGAGCGTGGTGGGGTCCGTGTTCGGCATCTCACCGATGAACACCACGCCCGCGACATCCGGGTGCGTGTACGCATTGGGCAGGGTGCCGTTGTTGAACACCTCCAGCGTCTTGGTCTGGATGTCGGGCATCGCCATCTGGATGTCCGTGGGCGACATCGTGGGGCCGTAGAAGTTCCAGATGCGGAACTCGGGCACGCGCTGCTTCATGCGCTCGCAGAACAGGTTGGTGGTGTCCGTCTTGCCCATGGCGGGCTTGCCCCGCAGGTACACGTTGGTTTTCGCCATGTAGGCGCGGAGCAGCAGGTTCGGGACGTTCTTGAGTTTGGTTGCCATTTGATTCTCCTATCGAGTTGTGGTGCGTGGGTATAGTAGTGCTCAGTTGAACAGGCCGGCGAACTGCTTGCGAATCTGCTCGGCCTTCTGCGTGGCGAGAATGCGGGAGCCACGGCTTTCCTTCAGCTCATCGACCGTGAACATCTCGGCCAGTTCCTTGGCCTGCTCGGTCAAGTTCTTCAGCCGCTCGTCGCCGGTCAGGTTCAGCCCCGGCATGTTGTCCACGATTTCGAGGATGTTGCCGATCACGGACGCATGGATGCTGGCCTGCTTCTTGTCGTCCCGGTCCTCGCTTTCGTTCTTCGCCTGCAGCCGGTTGATGTAGTGCGCGATGACTGCTTCCAGTTCTTCGTACGTAGACTTCATGGCCTCAGCCATCTTGGATGCCGCCCGGCCCTCGGCCTCGAACACGAGCCTGTCCACTTCTTCCTGCGGGATCAGGTCGCCGTCGATCAGCCGGAAGTCCTCGCCATTCGGCAGGGGCAGCGGCTCGAAGTCGAACTTGAACTTCGCACGTACCACGGTGGGGTCCGGGTAGTCGGCCGGATCGAACAGGTTGTTGAGCTGGAACTGCGCCTCGGCACGCAGCACCGGGTACTCCTGCATGAACAGGTCGACCAGCCGGTAGAACTCGCGCTGCCTGTCGCCCATCTCGGTCTGGATGTCGAAGTGCTTTGCAGCGTGGTACACACGCGCCGTGCCAATCCAGTCCTTCGACACGGTGGTCCACCACGAGCGGCACCCGGCCATGTACTTGGACACGTTGTCCAGCGCCTCGGCACCGGGCAGCAGGGACTTGCGGGCGGAGATGGTGCCCGCCTTCGCGCCGTTGTCGCTCTCGGCCTTGCGCTCCACGTCCTTGGCCTTCTTCTTGGCCGTCCAGCCGGTCAGCTCCATCTTGCCCATGATGAGCGTATTGCGTTGAGTTGTTGCCATGGTGATATTTCCTTTCAGGTTGGTGGTTGACTGGTCAACCATGGGTTACTGCGATTGTGCCTTGAGCCATGCGTCGAACGGCATGGCCTCGGCGATGAAGTTGTCGCCCTGCAGCTCGGCCGTGGCCTTGAGGGCGGATACGTATTCCTTGGACTGCTTGGCGGGCGTGTTGGCAGGCAACACGATGCTGTTGCGCTCGATGTACTGCCACGTGATCTGCGCCCGGTCCTTGGGCACGTACACGCACGTGGTGCCGAGCGAGTTGCCTACGCTCTCCGTGTCGATTGCCACGGACTTTGCCATCAGCTTGATAAGCTCGCCCGCCAGATCAGCGGGCAGCAGATACTTGGTGCCCCAGCCGCCAAAGTCCACGCACACCATCAATTCGCCGCCCGGTATAGTAGTCTTTGCCACGTCAGAACCCCCCGTCGTTGAGCGTAGTGAGCATGGCTGCGCCGTCGTACTGCCCCGTCAGTACGTCCACGAACGGTTCCGTCCGCACGAACCGTGTGCGGGTCTGCTGTGCCACCCGGCTCCCCCAGTCGGCCGCGTCTGCCTCGTCCGTGGCATACGCCACCACGTAGTCATGCGACAGGTCGTCGTGCTCCAAGACTACGCACCACGGCTCGGGGTCCGTGGTGCCCCTCGACTTGCGTTGACGTTCGATGTCAGTGGCGTGCTGGCCGACAAGCAGGGTGTACCTCGCGTGCAGCCGCTTGTGGTCCAGCTTGAGCGCGACCAGTTCCTGCGCCGTGTCGATGTGCAAGTGGTGCTTGCGCCGCCGCTCGATGTCGGTGGCGACGATGCCGGCAATGACCATGCCGATGATGACTAAAAGTGCGGTTCCCATTGCAATTCCTTTCGTAGTTTGCAGGATGTTGTCGGCCCCCTGCGTTCGCCGCTTATGGATTCTCGCCGAGAACCCATAAGTATGCACCGTGCAGTCCCGCCATGTGGTCATGGTGTTCCCACTATGGTCCCTGCTCTAGCCCCGGTGCGGGGCACTGTCGCTTTGTCCTTGGCATCCTCACGTGGCATGCGCTACCTGCCTGATCCACCCTTGGGCGTATTCGGAGCCGTTATCCATGGCCCTGCCTCTCGATTGATGAATGGTGTCCCTGCTGCTCGATCAAACCCTTCGCCGCATGGCCGTCCACGTGATTTCCTTCCGGGCGGGGCGTGCTCACCCTTGCCTTCTGTGCTCCCGGTCAGTGCGCCTGATCCCACCAACTCCCTACGTATGCACGCTCATGCGTTGCTGCGCCTGTTCTCGGCCTGCCACAGTGATCTGCCCTGAACCCATGGTTGACTGGTCAACCAATGCCCCCCACACGGGGCCTCGGGTTACCGTAGTCGTCGGATAGTCGGAACCAGTCGTCCATCTTATCGGAGCGCCCGGCCAAGGGCGCGACGTGGTTCAGGGATTGTCGATCAAGCGGCGTGCCCGGCGTTGGGCACGAGTGTGCATACGCAAGGCGATTGGATCGTCCTGCGCATCGTACTGCTTGCGTATTGTAAAGGATCGGTAGGTGGTTGACTGGTCAACCAACCTCGCTGGGGTATGCTCACCCAGCTATAACCCCATTATACGCTTCGGAGATACCCCATGTCAAGTGCATGGCGGACTCGGATAGTCTCACGAATGCGTGTTTGTTCTCACGAAAGTGCTTATACCACCACTATGGCGGAGTAATAAGCAGCGCAAGTCTTTGCTTTGCAGGGGAATAAGCAAAAACGCGGATAGGGTGAGTTTGGGGGTATCCTGTAAGTCCTTGAATTGCCGGGGGCAAATCGGCGAAAAAGCAAAAAAGCAGGAAAAGCAGATTATAAAAGTGCCACACACATATTATACGGGGGGATGTAAGTCTATTACTGAGTTTGAGAACAAAAGGTCGTGGAACGTGGTCGACGGGTGTCCTTTCACCCCGGCGCGGTCAGCCTCGCGTACGAGGCCCCTCTAAAAAAACCTGCTTTATTAGCTTTATTGATTATGAATACATAGACCTACTTGGTAAGCCTTGCGCCGCAAGGGTTTCCAGCCCATTTGGTTATACCGCCAAACTCACGAAATGTTTTCGCCGCGTGTAGTCCTGCTTTTTCGGCCGGATTTCCCTTGTGGTTCAGCCACTTGCACGTAAGCAGTTTATACCATACATTGCACTAACTGAGACTATACGCGCATTCGTGAGACTATACGCGGATTTGTGAGACTATACGGTTGACCAGTCAACCACAAAGTACGTATAGCTTCACATGGGGCTATGCGTACGCACACGTTCAGCAGGGCTACTACTATACCGCGCACTCCCCACAACGGTTGACCAGTCAACCATGATGCGTACTCATGCACGTGTGCACGCCCATGCGCACCCCTGCCGGCGGGACTACTACTATACCGCGAGGAAAGCAGGGGCAACGTGCACATGCGCACGTGCACAAAACGTGGACGCAAAAAAGGGCAGACCCCAAGGGCCTGCCCGGATGACACGATGCGCACGTACACAAAACGCAGACGAAAAAAAGGGGCGACCCGAAGGTCGCCCCGAGTGCTGCCGTGCTGCTAGGCTGTCTTGATCTGCTGTGCGACGGCTGCGATGGCTGCGGCCTGCGTTGCCGTACTCTTGGTGCTGCCGAGAATTTCGGCACACTTGGCGAGCACTGCGGCAAGACCGTACTTAGCGACAAGCTGGCCGAGCGTGTCACCGTCGCCCGCCTTGGGTGCGGCTGCGCCCTTCGGCGTCACGGTCTTGCCCTCGGCGTGCGCCTTGGCTGCGGCAACTTGCTTGTCGCGGCCTAGCGTGCTGTCGATCTTGTAGCCTTTCTCGATTACTGCCATGGCGACGGTGCGGCCCTTGCTGACTTGCGACTTGACGCTGTCGCTGAGCTTCTTCGCCTTGTCGGCGTCGAGCTTCGCCATGGCGTCTTTCAGGGCGACGCCGAGCGACCCTTCAGTCCGCTTCGGGTTTGAAGCTTGCAGCCCGTTACCGATCATGGCATGCAGCTCGGCGACCGTCTTGCACTCGGCGACGATTGCCATGAGATTCGACCACGTGTTACCGGCCGACTGGTGCGCCCGGTCAAATGCCGCCTTTAAGTCGGCAGACACGTCGAGGTGCTTAACGCACGATTCGACGTAGGCGGCGACGACAGAGGATACTGCGCCCGGCTTGGCCGGGGTTTTACGCTGGCGAGTAGCCATAATTGACAATCTCCAAACAGTCGGCACGCGGCGCACCGCGTATGCTTGCATTTCCGCATCCGACAATTCGCATTCTCAGGGTATCCGCAGATAATGCAAGCGTAACGTGTACGCATGGGCTTATGGTTGACTGGTCAACCACTAGGGGAAAGCATTCTTTTCTCCGGCGATACCCCCCAAGGGGGAACGCGTGCGCGAGCCAGTCCGATCGCATACGTATCACACCTCTAGGATGCGGCGTTTTTGGAACTAATGACAAATAGGTATCTAGGGTGGGGCAAAAATTCAAGTGATGACAAACGCATACTACGTATACTCTCAAAGTACACAAAAATTGCCGGCTCCCAGTACATTACTTACATACCTTTTATGCTTTGCCCTTGAATGACCCCCCGGCTGTAAGCCCCTTGACAGCTAACATTCCTTCTATATCATTCCTGCCTCATGAGTACCAAGGTCTGTTCCTGCTGCCGCAACCCCAAGCCGCTGTCCGCGTTCGGACGGAACCGGCAGACGGTGGACGGCCTCAACTATTACTGCAAGTCCTGCGCGGCGGAGAAGCAGGCCGTGTGGGCGAAGGCCAACCCCAAGAAGGCCAAGGCGGCAAAGGCCAAGTACCTTGCTAGAATCCGCGCAACGAATGCCCTCCGTGGTGATCCGCATGACGCTGCCCGCTCCGTATCAGAACCCTAATCCTACCGACCCCACGTCCGTGGGCTTCCCGGCCATGCTCCCCGTGGAGCTGGCGATGCGGACTGCCCCGGTACCGGACATCTGTGCCGCGTACGGCCTGTCGAAGGAGGCGTTCGCCGAGCTGGTCAACGACCCGGTGTTCGTGTTCGCCTACAACGAGGCATGCGACACCCTGCGCAAGGAAGGCGCGAGCTTCAAGTTCAAGGCCCAGCTCATCGCGGAGTCCGCCCTCAAGCAGGCGCATGCGATGATGAACGACCGGGACATCCCGGCCAGTGTACGCGCCGACATGGCTAAATCACTGGTACGCTGGGCCGGGTACGAGCAGAAATCCGGTGCTGACGGCGGCTCCGCCAGCAACAACATGCAAGTCGTAATTAACCTTGGATAGGAGGTAGTAAAGATGACCAGTACCGTTACGTTTACCGCACATTGTCCCAGCGACACGCGGCTGTACGTGTGCCGCACCCATGTCGACCACACCGGCACCCAGCGCAAGACCGAGGACTGGCTGAAGGACGGCGAAACCCTGACCGACCACGTGCATGACTCCAAGCGGGCACACGCGTTCGAGGTCGACGCCAGCATGGTGCCGGCCGACTACGTGCCGCACCCGCAGATCGTGCAGGCCGTGCCGCCCCCGGTAGCGAACGTGACGGCCCCGGCTGACACCGTGAGCAGCGGCGGCACGTGGGAGAGCGTCACGGAATCGGCGTCGAAGCCCGGTGCGGACGCCCCGGCAGAAACCCCGGCCACGGGTGGCGAGTTCGGCGGCGCGGGGGCCAGCGGGAGCTTCGACCCGGCACCGGGCTTCGACGCCGATTCCGTGAACTCGTCCACGGGCGACTGATCCACACCCCGACCCCACCCTCATGGCTAAGATCGAGTACACCCCGGCTCCTACCATCAAGGAGTTCATCAAGCACTACGAACCGGGCAAGCTGTTCTTCGACTGGATCATCGGCCCGGTGGGGTCGGGCAAGACAACGGGCATCTTCTTCAAGCTCGCCTACATGGCGAGCCTTCAGGCCAAGTCGCCCATCGACGGCATACGGCGCAGCCGGGCCGTGATCGTGCGCAACACCATGCCGCAGTTGGTGGATACGACGATCAGCAGTTGGAACTACTGGTTCAAGGACGGGCAAGCCGGGGTCTGGCGGGCCACGGACAAGAAATTCATCTTTAAGTATGGCGACGTGGAGTGCGAGGTGCTGTTCCGGGCGCTGGACACGGCGGACGACGTGGCGCGTGTACTGTCGCTGGAGGTCACGTTCGCCATACTGGACGAGTTCGTGCAGATAGACGAGCGGATCGTTGAGGCGCTGGCGGCGCGGTGCGGCCGGTACCCCCCGGATAACGACGGCGGGGCGACGAACTGGGGTATGTGGGGCAGCTCCAACCCCGGCAACGAGGACGACTGGTGGCATGCCTACCTGTTCGAGAAGCGGCCGGCGAACGTCCGGTACTTCGAGCAGCCATCCGGGTTCTCCCCGGACGCGGAAAACGTCGAGAAACTGCCCGGCAAGGAGGACTACTACAAGTCGCTGGCCGTGGGCAAGGCCGAGCACTGGGTAAAACAGTTCATCGAGGTCCAGTGGGGGTACTCGCTGGACGGAAAACCCGTTGTGCCGACCTTCAACCAGCACATTCACGTTGCAAAAGGCCCACTTGTGCCCGATCCGCGCCTGCCGCTGGTCATCGGCTTCGATCCGGGGGTGTCGAGTGCACTTATTGTGGGGCAAATGAGCTTTTCCGGCCGACTGGTGGTGCTGGACGAGCTGATTCAGCAGGATTTCGGGGCGGAAAGGTTGTGTACAGAGCGTTTGAAGCCCTTTTTGAGGCTGAAATACCCCGATATGGAGGTCATAATCGCCCCTGACCCGGCCGCAAATACCCGTGGTCAGACCGACGAAAGGTCCGTTGTGGACGTGCTGAAGAAGCACAAATTCGTCGTAAAGTTCCCCGATATGAACAACCAGCTCCAGCCGAGGCTGGAAGCCATCGAGAATTTCACCTGTCGCATCACCCCGGAAGGGCCGGCGCTGATCGTTGCGTCCCATTGCAAGGGGCTGATACGTGCACTTACGAGCGGATGGCGGTATTCGGTGGACAAAAAGAACCGCCGCAGCGCGGACCCGGAGAAAAACCAGTGGAGCCACCCGGCAGACGGCTTCGGCTACCTGTGCCGGTACTTCTACGTCGAGGGATCGCGCAACGCTCGACGCCAGCAGCAGGCGTTCACCCCGCCCGTGTTCAAAAATCCGTACGTGATAGCATAAGCGACCACACAGGAGATTTCCATGGCCCTTCCACCCACCCCCACGCTGTCTGCCGTACCCGCTCCGCTGGCCCCTCCGGCTATTCCGACGGACGAAACGAAGTTGCGTGCACTCGGACAGGCGCTGTCCAACGACTTTGCCCAGTACGAGAAGGACCGGCGCATCGCCGAGCTGCAGTGGATGAAGAACCTGCGGCAGTTCAAGGGCATCTACGACCCGGACATCGAGTCCCAGCTCGACGCGAACCGCAGCCGGGCGTACCCGAAGCTGACGCGGGTGAAGTGCGTGTCGATGCTGGCGCGGCTCATGAACCTGCTGTTCAGCACCAGCGAGAAGAACTGGGGCATAGGCCCCAGCCCGGTACCGAATCTGGACGAGGATGACCTGAACACGGTGCTTCAGACGCTCACCCAGCTCCAGCAGCAGAACCCGGACATGGCTATGGACGACGCGGCCATCGAAACCGCGATCATGGACTTTGCCAAGCAGCGGGCCAAGAATCTCGAAAAGGAAGTCGAGGATCAGCTCGCGGAGCTTGGCGGCGACCGCATGGTGGACTACGTGGCGCTGTGCCGCAAGGTCATGATGTCAGGCATCGTGTACGGTGTCGGCGTACTCAAGGGTCCGTACTCTCGCAATCAGGTCCAGCGCCAGTGGACGAAGAATGGCACGGGGTTGCCGACCCCTACGACAGTCAACGTGCTGCGCCCGCAGTTCGAGTTCATCCCCATTTGGGACTACTACCCGGACATGAGCGCCAAGTACCTGCACAAGCTGGACGGCCAGTTCACCCGGCACGTGTTCACCCGGCAGCAGGTACGTGAGCTGGCCGAGCGCGACGACTTCTTCGGCGACATCATCAAGAAATACCTGCACGACCACCAGAAGGGGAACTACAAGCGCCGTACGTATGAGAGCGAGCTGCGTGCACTTGGCAACCAGATCAACGTCAACGACCAAGACGGGCGGAAGTATGAAATCATCGTATGGGACGGCTATATCTCCGGCCACTACCTCAAGGCAGCGGGGCAGGACATCCCCGAGGACCGGCTGGAGGAACAGATCGAAGCGATTGTCTGGATTCTTGACCGGGAGGTCATCAAGGCAGACATCAACCCGTGGGTTCAGCTCGCGGAAGAAGAAAAGATCAATACGTTCCACCACTTCATCTTCGAGGAAGATGAATCCAGCATTCTCGGTCAGGGCCTACCCCAAATCATGCGTGACAGTCAGATGGCGGTGGCCGCTGGCTCGCGCATGGTACTGGATAATGGTTCAGTCGTATGTGGACCGAATCTCGAAGTCAATACCGACTTGCTACGGTTGGATCAAGACATCACGTCCATCCGCCCCTACAAAATTTGGTACCGCGAAGGTACTGGCCCGGAAGCCCAGCTTCCTGCGGTGAAGAACATCGAAATCGACAGCCATATTCCCGAGCTGCTGGACATCATCAAGCTGTTCAACGGCTTCGCGGACACCGAGACATTCGTAAACCCGGCCACTGGTGGCGATATGCAGAAAGGCCCGAGCGAGCCTTTCCGTACCGCTGCCGGGGCGTCCATGATCCGGGGAGAAGTGGCCCTCCCATTCAAGGACGTGGTACGCAACTTCGATCTGTTTACACAGTCGATGATGTCCTCCATCGTGGCGTTCAACCGCAACTTCAACCCGAAGCCGACGATCAGGGGGGACTTCCAAGTCATCACGCGGGGGTCCACCAGCCTGATCGCCAAGGAAATGCGCGGCATGGCGTACGACAATCTCGCAACGTCGTTGCAGCCGGAAGAACGGATGTACATCGACTGGCACGAGATGGCGAAGGAACGCTTCAGTGTACGCGACATCGACATCGGCAAGGTGCTGGTGGACGAGGCGGAAGCGAAACGGCGCGAGAAGGCGCAGTCGGACAGGGCTGCGGCGCAGCAGGCGCAGACGGACGAACTGATGAAGGCCGAAGTGCGTAAACTTCTGGCTGACGCAGTGAAGGGGCTGACGCAAGCGGACAAGAACACCGCCGCTGCCGACGCCACGACCTACAACGCACTACTTGGGGGGCTTGAAAATGGCGTATCTCCGACCGAAGTTGCTGGCGCGAGAGCAGGCGATGGAGTGCCAAAACACCTTGTACCAAAGCCGGGGGGAGCCGGGAACGGTGGCTCTGGCGGCGCTGCTGGAAAATGACCTTGCCAAGGTGGACTACGACTTGCGGCATGCCAGCGGCGACCAGTTCAAGATGCTGCAGGGCAAGGCGCAGGCCATCGAGGACTTGCTGTCGAAGTTGACGCAAGCTCCGCTGATTCTTGACAAACCTACCACTTGAGGGATATAAGGCACACCATGACTACTCCGACCCCTACTCCTGCGGCTCCTGCGGCGGCTTCCGTGGACCAGCAGGCAGACGACTACACGACGTTTTCGGACGTGTTCGCGGGCATTACGGCGGATGCCACGCCGGCAGCTCCTGCCGCAGCGGCGGATACGTCTACGGACCTTACCCCCACGGATGAGGCTGCGGCGGCAGCGGCGGCAGCGGCTCCCGCCCCGGCCGCAGAGACACCCCCAGCAGAGACACCTCCGGCTGCGGCCGAGGGGGACCAGTCGGCTGCTCCCCCGGTGCCTGCTGCACCTTCCCCGACTGACGGCGCTCCCTCCACCGACAGTTCGGCTCCCCAACCGGGGGAGCAGCCCCCGGCTGAAGATGACTACGAGGCGCGGTTCAAGGCGCTCAGCGCCCAGTTCGAGGAACTGAAGAACAAGGTAAACGCGCCCCCTGCGGAACCTACCCCGGCTGCGGCCCCCGCTGCCGAGGCCCCTCCCCTCTATGGGGAGGAAGAAATCGCCTTCCTGAAGAAGTACGACGAGGACTGGCCCGACATCGCTCGCGGTGAGGCCCTGAAGCGCCGGGCCGAGTATCAGGAGCTGGTGACCCACGTGTTCAAGGAAGTGGCGCGTGTGTACGGCCCCATGCTCAAGGAAGCCTACGAGGCTGCGCAGGTCGTCAACGACAACACGCAGCTCGACGGCATTCGCAAGGTGCACAGCGATTACGACGCGATCTACGACGACGTGGTAAAGTGGGTAGATACGCTGCCTGTCTACTTCAAGGGGCGGGCGAAAGAAGTAATGGAGTCGGGGACCGTGGAGGAAGTAAACTCCATGATCGCCGATTTTAAGAAAGCAACGGGACGGACTGCGCAACCGACGACGCCGACTGCAACGGCTTCGCCTGCTGCGCCGGCCGCTCCTGCTGCTGCAGGTGTGGCTCAGCTCTCAGATGCAGCCAAGAAAGCGGCGAAGGCAATGGGTGCGGTCGATTCCAAACGTACGGCTGGAGCGCAAGCTGACGATCCCAACGATTTCGACGGGACGTGGGCGAGCATCAACCAAGCCGCTTAACAGGAGAAATCCATGGCAAGCAAAAGCATCAACGCGTCCAACATCGACCCTGCGGTTAAGGACGTGCTTCAAAGCCTGCTGACGGATGTGACTGCGCTGCGTGCGTCCATTCTTCTCATCACGGCCAAGCTCGACTTGGACGCGGGTGTGACGGATACGACCTACGCATCCCTTACCAATCCGGCAGCTCTCCACACCACTCGATAAGGAACCTGAACCATGGCAAACATCGTTCAATATGGGGACATCAGCCCCCGTACCGCCGCCTACGTGATGAAGCAGTTGCTGGAACGTGCACAGCCCTACATGGTGCTGGAGCGTTTCGGCCAGAACTACCCCATCCCGACCAACAACACCAAGACCGCCAAGTTCCGCCGCTACTTCCTGCAAGGTGCGACGGGTTCTGCCGGCCAGTCCGGGGGCAACTACTACGTGCCGCTGGCCCTGACGCCGCTGGTCGAAGGCGTTACCCCGTCCGGCAACCGTCTGGCCTCGCAGGACTACACGGTCCAGCTCAGCCAGTACGGCGACTACGTGACCATCTCCGACGTGGTGCAGGACACCCACGAGGACCCGGTGCTCCAGCAGGCCACGCAGATCATGTCGGAACAGGCCGCGCTGACCATCGAAACGATCCGCTACAACATCCTGAAGGCCGGTACCAACGTGTACTACGCCAACGGCACGGCCCGTAGCGCGGTCAACACGCCGATCACCACGGACATCCAGCGCCGCATCACCACGGCCCTCCTGCGCCAGCAGGCCAAGCCGATCCAGCAGGCGGTCGCGTCGTCCGCGAACTTCCGCACGGAACCCATCGAGGCGGCGTTCATCGCCTTGGTGCACCCCGATCTGGAAACCGACATCCGCTCCATGAACGGCTTCGTGAATACCAAGCAGTACGGTACCGTGACTCCGTTCGAGAACGAAATCGGCTCCGTCGAGCGCGTGCGCTACCTGTCGTCCACCATCTTCGCCCCGTGGGCGGATGCCGGTGGGGCGAAGGGCCTGATGCGGTCCACTTCCGGCACCAGCGCCGACGTGTATCCGATCCTGTATCTGGCGCGTGACGCCTACGGCATCGTGCCGCTGAAGGGCAAGGACTCGATCACCCCCATGGTGGTCAACCCGAAACCCGCCCCCGGCGATCCGCTGGCGCAGCGTGGTACGGTCGGCTGGAAGGCGTGGCAGTCCGCTGTCATCCTTCAGGACGCCTACCTGATCCGTGCTGAAGTCGCGGCCACTGCCTAATCCATTCTGAAAGGAAACTGACATGGCACAAATCATCAGCACCCAGTCCAACTCGGAAAGCGTCGTCAACACCGCTGTCGGCTCCATCGTTACGGACGCCGGCGCGGCTGCGGCGGCATCCTTCAACGTGGGCTTCGCGCCCCGGCGCATCGCGTTCCACAACCTGACCGACCGCATCTCGGACGAGTGGTACGAAGGCATCGACTTCGCGGCCATCCTGACCTCCATTCGCGGCATCACCGCGAAGCTGGATGCGGACGCGGGCGTGACCGATACCAACTTCGGTGCACTGTGGAACCCCAGCTCCATCAACCCGTACGCGCTGGTGGCGTCCATCGCGGGCATCCTCGCCAAGCTCGATCTGGATGCCGGCGTGACCGACACCAACTACGCGGCGCTGTGGACCCCGGTGGACCTGTCGTTCACTTCGCTGCGTGCGGCGCTGGTCGGCATGAACGCCAAGCTGGATGCGGATGCGGGCGTGACCGATACCAACTACGGCTCCCTGTGGAACCCGGCCGCGACGTTCTCCCTGCACACCGTTGCGGCGGGCACGCGTACGCTGGAAACCACCAACGGCATCGTGGTGTCGGGCAACACCTTCACCGTGACCGCTGGCACGCTGCTCGCCAGCAAGCAGTTCGCGTGGGTGGCCGAGGGCTAATCGGCCTCCGGTATTGAGAAAGGACTCCGGGGGCCGCGTGCCCCCGGTTTTCCATGAGTACGCTTACACTAGGAGCCGCCAGCATGAGCGAGTACGTAGCCAAGATCGAGAAGCTGGTGAACGGCTTCACGGTGGAAGTGCCCGATCCGGCCATCGAGAAGGCCAACAAGAACCCCAAGACACCGTGGAAGGACCCGTGGAAAGAGTACGCGTTCTCCACCAAAGACGAGGTAATCGAGTTCCTGACCAAGGTACTCGACAGCCTTGAACCCCCGGTCGATGACATGGCGACCAATTTTCAACGCGCAACGGAGGAAAAATGATGACCGCAGCAGATGTTCTCGGAAGCAACATGGACCCGGCCGACGAGTCCGGCACACAACTGGCGGCGGTGAATGCCGCTGTCGCAGCGGTGGCTGACCGTCCCAAGAAGGTACGCATCCTGCTCGAAGAAAATGATAACATTCCGCCTACGGGCCAGTTCTTCGGCGTCAACGGCCGGGGGTTCATACTTCGGGCCGGGGAAGAAGCGGAAGTGCCAATCGAAGTCGTCAGCGTGCTGGAGAGCGCGGTGCAGGAAGTTCCGATGGTCAACCCGGTGACGCAGCAAGTCGAGGGCTACCGCCAGAAGCTCCGCTTCCCCTTCCGCGTCATCGCACGGGACCTCAACTAAATGACCCTCGCTGAGCTGCTTGACGAGCTTCGTTCCAATGTCCTGCGGGACTCCAGCGGCCTGCTCATGGGGCCGTCTGACCTTCTGTGGACGGACGAAACGCTCGTCAGGTATCTCAACGACGCCCAGCGCCGGTTCGCTCGCAAGACTCTGTGCCTGCGGGATGGCACCACGGCAGAATGCTGCGAAGTGGTGCTCACGGCCGGGGTGTCCGAGTACACGCTGCACCCGTCCGTTCTGGCGGTACTGTCGGCTCGTAACGAGGACCAGACCACGTTCATCCCTCGCGCCGGGCAGACTGCTGTTTCCGGGTCCATGCAGCCGGATACCGAGCCGTATGGCTCGTATTCCACGGCGCAGACCGCCCCCGGATTGCCCCGCATGTGGAATACCGACGATGAAGTGGATAACGACGGCTCCAACAGTTACTCCGTCATTCACTTCTCTGTGTACCCTACGCCTTCAGCGGACGAGGAAGGCAAGAAAATCTATCTGCGGGTATCGCGCTTGCCGCTGGTGAACTTCGACGTAGCCAACACGGCGCAGCAGCCTGAAATCCCCGAGGACTACCACCTCGATCTGCTGGAGTGGGTGGCGTACCGCGCCAAGCGCAACTGGGATGTGGACGGTGGGGACAAGACCATGGCTGAGAGCCACAAGGCTCGGTTCGAGGAATGTGTGGCCGAGGCCATCCGTGAAACCAAGCGCAAGGTGTTCGTGCCTGCTCAGTGGCAGTTCGGCATGAACGGCTTCGCGCATCAGAAATAGGAGCCGCCATGGGCGCTATTGTTGACCCGGCAACCGGACTACCGTTTGCTGATGCTGCCGGTACGGCAGAGGCTGCGGCCACTAAGCCGGGGGTAGCGGCAAAAGCGGCGGGAACGGCGTCGAGCTGGATTGGCAAGGGTGTGGACGCTACCAAGGCCGCGATGCAAAGAGTAGCCAGCATGAGCTTCAACCCGTTTGCTGCGGCCCCCGAAGCGGCGGCTACGATTACCCCTACCGCTGAGCAGCTTGCGGCGCGGACTGCCGGTATGTCTGCGGAGCAGATAGCGGCGCGGGCGGCGCTTGAACCTACGGCGGCAGAAGCCGAGAGGTACGCTGCCCGGATGGCTGCGCAGCGTGTACCCGGAGTAGTGCAGGGGGCGCTGCGGGTGGGGGGCAACATCGTGGGTGGGGTGGTAAACGCCGGGCGGGCGGTTATGCCGTGGCTCACGGGTGCGGGCGGCGCGATGCTGGCCCCGATACTCGAAACTGGCAACACCATCCGCGACGTGACAACGCTCGCCGGAGATGAGTATGGGCGTGGGCTTGTCCTCCCCCGTATTGCCGAAGGGATCGGCCGAGTGGCAGCTAGCACTGCCGGAGCCGCGACGGGTGGGGCTGGTGGTGCAGCCGCAGCGGACCTTGCGGCAGTTGGGGCGGTGGAGGGCGGCAACCGGCTGTTGGGCGGTACGTCCGCGTCCAGTGCAGCCAACGAGATTCGTGCGGATCGAGCGGCAGGGCGGGTTGGGGCCAATGGACAGTTGGCTCCTGTGTACGTAGACGCGGATGTGATGGCGAAGGCCAGTGCCGCTCGGGCGGCGAACGCGGCAAAAGCTGCTCAGCCGGCAGAGGAAAGCATTGTCCCTGCGCGTACCGTGGGGGCGGGCGCGGGTACGGGCGTGGGGAACAATCAATTCCTTCGAGCGGACACGCTGCAGGCCATGCTGATGGATAGGTACTCCCCGCAGAATCTGGCGGTGCTTACCGGGGCTGACAGGGAGCAGGCGCTGACGGGAGCGGCGGGGCTGCAGCACAACCTCGCTACGCAGGCCGCACAACAGCTATCGGCCGAGGCTGCGTGGCAGCACAACATCACCGCCGAACGTGGACAGGATACGGCGTTGCTGCCTCATCTGCCGGAGCTGAAGATGCAGGAAGCCATCCAGCATGCGGTAGCAACCGGCGACATGCCACGTGCTGCCCAGCTTGCGCAGCTTCGCCACCCGGTGACCAGCGACTACTCGTACCATGCTCCTGCGATACCCGGCGAACCCGGCATCATTGTGGACAAGCGTACCGGGCAGCAGCAGCTTGTCGACGTATCCAAGGAAGCTATGGCGACAGCCACCGCCCGGCGAAAGAACGCACAAAAAGTAAGCAGCAACAGCACAGCTACTACTGGCGTTCGGGGGTAAGTAATGGCACTTAACCTGCCGACAGCAGACGCCCTACTGGCAGGAGTAGCCCTGTCCAATAAGAAGGCTGCAGCCGCCGCTGCGGACCCGTACGATGCACTCACACCCGAACAGCAGGCGGAAGTAGACGCACGTACTGAGCTGGACCTTCACCCGCGTAGTGGACTTGGTGAGGTAGGTGCGGGCTTCGTGCGAGGGATCAAGTACGAACTGCCGAAGATGATCGGCAGCGCCCTTCAGGCCACAGGCAAAGAAGGCGACTTCCTCCACGGGGTCGGATCGAGCATAGAGAAGGCTGTTGCGCCCAACGACTATCTCTATGCGCTGGACCCGGAGCACCATGGCGCGGTGGTGAACGCGCTCGCCGGGGGCGCGGCGATGGTGGCTCCGTCGTTGTCTGGCAGCGCCGCCATGCTCATCCCCGGTGTCGGCCCTGCGGGGGCCGCAGCAGCCGGTGGCGCGTTGTTCGGGGCCTCCCAGTTTCAAGACACGTACGAGAAGGCTAAGAAAGCCGGAAAAACTGACGCAGAGGCGTTCTCTGCCGGTCTGGAAACCGGGGCGATTGAGGCGGGCGGCGAAACCCTTGGTACCTACGCCGGGGTCAAGCTCATCACCGGGGCGGGCAAGGCGTTCTTGCGGGGGGCTACGGCTGAAGGTGCATACCAAGCCATCAAGAACCCGAAGCTCATGCTGCCGCTCATACAGGACATAGCCAAGACGGCAGCGGTAGAAGTCGGTACGGAAATGGGGCAAGCGGCGGGTGAAGCCGCTGTCGAGCAGGCGCATGGGCTACCCACTCCAACGCCGTGGGATGCAGCTACGGCGGCTATTGGTCCTACGTTGGGGATGACGGCGCTGATGGGGCCGTTGGCCGCGCTCGGCCTACGCGGCCGGCAGAATGCGCAGCGGCACTCCATGGATGCCCTCGACAAGGTTATGGAGGACCCGAAGTCGTCGCTCATGGATCGTGTACGTGCGTCGAAGGAACAAGCGGGGATCATTGCGGAAGAAACTGGCGATACTGCTGGTGCACAAGAGTGGCGGCTGGATCGGCTGGCCGAGGCGAACGCGACGGCCATGGCGGGCATAGCGGCCGAGAATCGGGATGCGGCGAGTAAACGTATCCTCGATACGCTGAACACTCCTGTAGTTGGGCCAGAACAGCCCATGCCCTCAATCGTTCAGCAGTACATCGAGCAGGGAAGGCTGTCGCAGGAACACGCAGACATCTTGGCTCAGCGGCGCGGGGCGCTGCCGGTATCAGACCGTGGCACGTCTATTCTGCTCGATCAGATGGATGCGGATGCTCGTGCTCGGGCCATAGCCCAACAGACCGATCAGGACTTCGCCAAGCGTACGGGGTCCGCTACCGCCAACGAGGGGGCTATAGCTGCCATTCAGGCAGCGGCGGCTACCCCCACCGAACAGGTGGTGCCAAACCAAGGCACGGCGCAGATGCTGGGGCTTGCGCGTGGGCCTTCTACCATCCCCACGGAGAAGGTAGGCCCCACGGTAAATCTGTCGAGGAACAAGCGGGTAGAGATGCTGCGCAAAGCTGCGCCTACTCTACCCGCAAAGTGGCTAAACGAGCTTACTGGGCTGGACAGTGGACAGCTCCCTTCTGCGCTGCAGGAGATTTGGCACACCGTAGGCGGGGAGCAAGGGCCTAAGTACGCAGCTAGCATCGAGGCGCTGTATACGCAACTGACTGGGCGCGACATACGGGAGGTGCAGCAGGGGCCGACGATCAGTGATCGCCCGGCGTTTTCTCTGGAGGCCCCTACGGCGGCGACCGTGGAGCAGCAGCGAGTGCAGGAAGCCGACGCGCAGAATGCGGCGGCGGAGGATAAGGCTGCGCAGGATTACGTGCAAAACCTGCACGTCAAGTCCCGCATGGGCGACTTGGTGAGTGGCAAGCCTACGCCGACTACCAAGGAGTCGCGTGCACGTGAAGCACAGGTAAAGTTCCAGAACGCAGTATCCGCCCTGAAGGCGGCTTTTGAAGGATTCGACAATGAAACCGCCAGTCAAGCTCCCGCCCAAGTCGATCAAGGGACCCAGCCCCAGCCAGCCCCCGTTCAAGCTCAACCCGTCGCTGCCGCCCGCCCTGCGGAAGGTGGTGAAACCAATCGGGATGCCCAACCCGCTGCGCAAGCCAAAGACGTAGCCCCCAAGGCACAAGCGCGGGCGCGTGCTGCCAAGGCGGAGAACAATGTCAAGGACGCCGAGGCGGCGCTGAAGGCGGCGCAGGCAGAGCTGGACAGCGCGGCGCGTTCTGGCAAGGCTACCAAGGCGCAGGCAAAGAAAGTCGAACAGGCGCAGAAGTCGCTTGAGACAGCGCAGAAGAATGGTGGACGTGCGATCCACGGCAACATCAAGGGCGCGGTATCTGCTGCCCAGCGGTTGATCCAGAACTTCGAGGATGGCCGCAAGCGTATCATTACGATACTTGCGCAGCATATCGCCAACAAGCGCAACATGGACTCGTGGCACAAGCTGCCTGCTGAGTGGAAAGCGCCCGAGCCTACTGAGAACATGCCCATTACGGCGCAGGACCGCAAGCGTGCCGAGATGCTGATGGGCAAGAAAGACGAGTGGGTATACTCGGATGACTGGGTAGACCGCGTGGTTGGCAAGGAGCTTGGGCTAAAGTTTACGGAGTCTTTCAAGAAAGAAGCTCGGGTAGTCGAGGCGGATACGCTTGGCAAAGGGAAAGACCTTGCCAAGGAGGACGAAGAAGCGGCTGCGGCCATGGAAGCTCAGACGCAGAAGGAGCGGGCGTTCGCCAAGAAAGAGGCCCTGCGCGACGCAGAGACTGACCCGTTCGACTCCGAGGTGGACCCTGACACGCTGAAGTCTGTTTCGGACCAGCAGGCCCCGCAGCCGAACGTCGATTCTGAGGTGTACACTCAACTGCTGGTATCCGAAGCTGGCACAGTGGGTGCAGCGATGAAGGCGGTGCGCTCGGCTATGACCCCAGTTCAGCAGGCGCTCATGGACGTGCTCATGAAAATCCCCGGCGTAGCGGCCGTAGAGTTGCGGCTGAAGGGGTATCACGAGTTTGAGCGTGGGTACTACATGATGAACCCCGCCGACCGCCACGTCGGAATCAGGAATACGGCGTCGATCAATACGCTGCTTCATGAGGCGGTACATGTTGCGACCCACAGTGCTATAGAAAAAGGGGGTCAGAATCTCGTCCGTATGCAGAAGGTTTTTCAGGCAGCGATGCTTGCGCTGCAGGACCACCCCGAGTTTCAGGGGGCGCATCCGTTCAAGAATATCCACGAGTTTGTGGCGGAAGCGTATACGAACCCAGCATTTCAGAAGTTCTTGTCGAAAGTCGACGTGGTAGCTTCTACCCCAACCAGCAGCACGCTGTGGGACAAGTTCAAGGATGCGGTACGCGGCCTTCTTGGGCTGAACAAGCGCACGTTGCTGAACGAAGTATTCGATGCGGGGGGAACGCTATTTTCTGGCCCACAAGCTACAGACGTAGACGGCTTCGCCCACCAGTCCATTGGGGCTACGTTCGACTCGATCAAGAACGTGGTGCAGGGGCTGGGCAAAGACATGCCCCAGTGGATACAACACCTCCCCTCCAAGACTCGGCAGACATTGTTGGGGCTGGCTACGGCCGGGCACATTAAGGATTGGGTAGCCAATTCGCCCACTCTTGTACACATGAAGGAGCAGGTTGCGGACTTCTTCCGCCACTACGATACCAAGACCCGGATGATTCAGGACAGTCGGCAGGAGTTCTACGCGTTTCTCCGCCGAGTGGAGCTGAAGCTGCACAGCATGAAGGACAAGGGCGGGTACGCGGAAAACTCCGCCCGCATGCAAGAGCTGGGCGGCGAGATGAGCCGCATGAACGTGGACTTGGATAAGTCGTGGGCGGCTAACGTGCAGGCTAACCCACAGCTTACGCAGGCGGACGCAGTGGCGTTCAACCGACTGCAGAACAAGTGGAAGGCATTGGACCCCGAGTTGCAGGGATTCGTGCGGGAAGGGGTCAAGCTGAACCGCAAGTATTACGTCATGAATACGGCGGCGGTCATGTTCAACATGCTGGGCACGCACGTCACTGCCCACCAGAACCCGCTTATCCAGCAGATGCAGAGCCGCCTTGATCTGCTGAAGAATGATGTGGCGACCAACGCCCCGATTGTGGACGCGCTGCACCTTGACGCTCGGTCCAAGCATTACGCGGATCAGCTCGAAGCTACGTTTGCGGATGCAAAGGCCCTTCCCGAAACGGACGAAGTGCGCAAGGCTGTTCAGTTCATCGAGCGGTTCTACCGGGCAGCGGTCAAGAACCCGTATCTGCATCTCGGCCGGGACGGCAACTTCTACGCAGCGTTTAACGTACACGTAGACAAAGCAAACGCGGCCGGAAAAGGCGCGGACTCTACGGTGCTGGGAGAGCTGGCCGCGAAGTACAAGGCTGTGGTTGGGGACGTGTCCAAGGACAACAACCACGTGTTCCTGCGGTTCGAGACTATGCAGCAGATGCAGCAGTTCCGGGCTGACGCCACCAAGCTGGGGCTTGTGGATGGAGATGCGCAATCCGGGCGTATCAACGACAAGGGCGTGCTGAACAACGCTGCCGGAGTGCCGCAGGCGATTCGTCTGATGGTAGACAAGATGGATACGCTTGTGGACGGCATGCCGGAGAAAGTCCGCGACGAGTTGCGGGCGGGCATGACGCGCATCTTCATCGAGGCGCTGCCGGAGTCGTCCCCGCAGAAGGCTAACGCACAGCGTAAGAACGGGGGCATACCCGGCTACGAAGCGGACTTTGTGCACAGCTTTGCCAAGCGAGCGGAGGGCATGTCATCGTCCATCGCCAACTCGTATACGATGCCGCACTTCGATCAGGCGCTCCGCGACATGAAGGACAAGATTGCGGAGTTGGAGCAGTCGCAGGACAACGTAGCGCAAGAGCAGTCGCAGGAAGTATTCATGGAGCTGGCGCAGCGGTTCTCGAACAGCATTAACCCCGTCGAGTCGCCTGCCATCGACGCTGCCAAGGCGCTCGGGTACAACTTCTATCTGGCGCTCAGTCCTGCGTTTATGCTGGTCAACACGCTGCAGCCCTACCACCTGTCGTTGCCAGTGATGGGCGGGCGTCATGGGTTTGTGGCAACCGCTAAAGCTATGGGCAAGGCGGCGGGCATTTCCATGAAGCTGCTCCACGATACGTACGTCAAGGGTTGGGGAGAAGGTAAGTTTACTGGGATAGTGGACGCGGAGCTGTTGACCAGTAAGCTCGACCCTGCGCACGCGGACATGGTTACCGCGCTGATGCAGCTTGGCCGACTGGACTTCACTCAGGCGCACGAGCTGGGGCGGATGGCGTCGGGCGGCTCCCACGGGTGGGCGCTTGCCGCCAAGGTAGCCAGTCTTGGTAGCCACATTACGGAAATCAACAACCGCCTGACCACAGCGATTGCTGCCTTCGATCTGGAGATGCAAAAGACGAAGGCGGGAGAATCTGCGGAGCAGCGTACACAGCGGGCCATCGACTATGCGGTAAAGACTGTGGACGCAACGCAGTTCAACTACGCCGACCACAATACGGCTCGGTACCTTGGGCGGCATGGGGCGTTTGGTGCGGTTACGCCGTTGCTGGCGTCGTTCCAGCAGTTCTCGTTTCAGTCCATGGAGCTGCTTGCCCGGCTTACCCGCGATGCGTTCATGAAGATCAACGAGCGCCCCGGCATGACGAAAGAGGAAGTCAAGGCCATGCGGGATGGGGCACGCACGGCGCTGGCGGGGCTGACCGCCACGACTTCCTTCCTGTGCGGTGTGCTGGGCCTGCCGTTCGCCAATGTGATCGCGGCAGCGGTGGACGCAGCGGGTGGTAGCGATGACGACCCCATGGACATCAAGATCGCTATCCGTAACTGGCTGGCGAACATCTTTGGCAAGGACCTTGGTGAGGTAATCGCCCGAGGGGTGCCGCGTGCTGTCGGTATCGACATCAGCCAGCGGGCGGGGCTTCAGGACGTGCTCCCCGGCTCGCGGTTCCTGACCGACAAGCGGGAGTTCGCAGACAAGGTAAAGGGTGGGGCGCTTTCCGCGTTTGGCCCGGCCGTAAACGCGGCGGTGGACATGGGCATCATGGCGAGCCATCTGTCCAATGGGGACCTCATGGGGGCGCTGACGCTGGGCCTTCCGCTGGCGCTGCGCAACCCCGCTAAGGCCATTGAGGCTGCGAACCACGGGTACACTACAAAGACTGGCAATGAGATTCCCCTGAATGTAACCTCATGGGACATAATGAACCAGACGCTAGGGTTCACCCCCGCGAAGAAAGCCGAGCAGTCTGAGGCCAATTTCGCGTACAAGACCCGCGATGCGCAAATCAAGAAGCACATGGGCAGGGTAGCCAACGACTTGTACACGGCGGTAGAGCGTGGAGGGGACACGAGTAAAGAGGTGGCAGCATTCCGTGAAGCAGCACAGAAGAACCCAACGTACGCAGGCAAACCCGCTGCGGCGCTGGAGTCTCGGGCAAAGGCGAGGGAGGTAGCAAGGCAGAGCGGCACTGGCGTGGTGGCCCCCACCAAACAGTTGCCTACCATCAACGACAAGTACAAATTTGCGAATACTGGAATATGACGACTGAACACGCCCACGGGCACGAAGATCGTCGGGTCCCCGAGGACCCCATCGCTAACTTGCACCGCCGCATGGATACGCAAGACGAAATCCTGCGTGAGATTCGGGACAAGATCGTGGCACACATTGCCACGGAAACCGAGATGAAGCCCGCACTGGATGAGCTGGTGGCCCTGTGGAAGGGGAGCAAGGTCATCAGCCGTATACTGGCTTCGCTGTTTGCCGCAGGGGCGGCGCTGTGGGCGCTGTTTGTTTGGGCCAAGGAACACCTGAAATGATGACGCTTGAGATGGAAGTTGTACGGGAAGAAAACCACCCTTCGGACGGTGCGGTCGAGGGGTTCTGCTTGGGCAGCGTTTACGTTAACGGGGTGTTCTATGGGTTCACGCTGGAGGACGAGGACAGACGACTCGAAGAAGGTAACGAGAAAGTGTACGGCCGCTCAGCCATGCCGCTTGGCCGGTTCCGACTGGAGCTGTACAACTCTCCCAAGCACGGGCTTGTGCCACGCTTCATGGACGTTCCGGGTTTCGACTTCACGGAGTTCCATGGAGCCAACCACGCAAACCAGCTACTCGGGTGCATAGCGGTGGGCCGGAAGCGCACGGAGGATGGGGTAGCGGACTGCCGCCCGGTAGTGGACGCGCTGGTCGCCGCCATGCAGGATGCGCGGGCGGAGCACGTTGGGGTGTACTGCACGATCACGAGAAAGGACTAGCATGGTGGAGCGCAGGCAGGTACTGGCGACGGTAGAAACATGGGAGCGCAAGCTGGCGTTGCGTCGCAGTGTTGTCCTGTTCACTACGCTGTGGATGACCTACCGGGCATTCGACTGGGCGGCTACCTACGCCATGGCTGGGCTGGCTACCAATGGGGCGGAAGCGGCGGCGATCATACTTGCGGTGACCGCCCCCATCACGTACCTGCAGAAGGAAGTGTTCAAGGCGTACATTAGCGCGAAGGGGGAATCGTGAAATGCCAAATCCAACCATCATTGCCTATGCTCTACTCGCTTGCCTCGCTTCCTTGCTGGGTGGGCTGGGTGGCGGCGTCTATATTGGAGTCGAGTGGGAAAAGGGGGATAATGCCGATAAGGTGGTCATCGCGCAGAACGCCGCTATTGAAGGCGCGAATCGGGCTGCTGAAGCTGAACGCAAACGCGCCTTGGAAGCCGCAAAGAAAGAGGCAGATGCGCGCCTTGCGAACAGTACGGCACGGATGAAAGGGGAACTAGATGCTGCCAAGAAGTCTCGTCCTGAGTGCGCTCGTGATGCTGAGTCTATCGGCCTGCTCCGGTCTGCCATCGGTGTCGCTAACGGTAAAGCAGACGCCGCCCCAGTCGTGCCTTCAGTCGTGCGATCCGTTGGAGGAACCGATGGATGGCTCGGAACTCTCCGTCCGCCGCTGGGAATATCGGGCAGTCGAGCAGTACGGCCAGTGCCGACGCCTCCATGATGATTGTAAGGACTGGGTGAGCAAATGAGCACTGACATCACTATCGTTCGTGGGGATACGTTCCTGATGGCGGCTCGCTGGGAGCAGCCGAAGTTCGTGTACGCCACCATCACGGGAATCACACAAACGGCCCCTGTGTCGATTACTGCCACAGCCCACGGTGTTCCGAATGGTTGGCGCGTGGCTATTCAGTCGGTGAAAGGCATGACGGACATCAACGCCTCCGACTTGAAGGACAAGAGTTTCCTACAGGCTACGGTGGTAGATGCCAACACCATCGAACTGAATACTGTGAATGCCATCGACTTCAAACCTTACACTAGTGGTGGGGTGGTGGTCTACCGCGAACCTGTAGACCTTACTGGATACACTGCCCGCATGCAGGTACGCGACAAGGTAGGCGGCACGCTGCTGGCGTCGAGTGAAGCCGGCGATTCCCCCCTGGACATCATCTCCCTGACGGTGGACGCCACGGCGAAAACCGTGGGCATCGCGGTAGCAGCCACGGATACGGCGGCGCTGACGTGGAAGAAGGGGTACTACGACTTGGAGATGGTGAGCGCGGGGGGCAAGGTCACAAAGCTGCTGAGCGGCACCATCACGGTTTCTGGCGAAGTTACTACGGTGTAAGGGGCACACATGGCTACGTTCAATAAGTTCGATTCGTTTGTCGAGGCACTGGCCGAGAAGGTACATAACCTTGGGTCTGATGTGCTCAAGGTGATGCTGACCAACTCGGCTCCGGTGGCGTCCAATACTCAGAAGTCCCAGCTCACGGAAATCGGGGCCGCATCCGGGTACCCGGCTGGCGGGTCGCAGGCGACACTGGTAAGTTCGGCGCAGACGAGCGGCACCTACAAGCTGACGCTCAATGACGTTACGTACACGGCGGGTGCAGCTATCGGACCGTTCCAGTACGCGGTGCTGTACAACGACACGGCTACCAACAAGGAACTGATTGGCTGGTGGGCGTACACCTCCAGCATCTCCCTCGCCATTGGCGAGAGCTTCGTCATCGACATGGATGCCGCTAACGGCGTCCTCACCATCGGGCCGTAACCATGGCGAACAACACTACCCTGCCCGGAACTGGGGACGTAGTACGCGACATCGACAAGGATGGTGTCAAGACGCAAGTAATGGCGATCGACATTGGGGGCGCGGGCATCGAGGTACTGGCCGATGCCAACCACCCCATGCCGGTTGCGGATAGCGCAGTCGGCAACTTCCTCTGGCGCATCCTGCAGATGCTCATGGCGCCTCTCGGGTTCGACAAGTCGCTGCAGCGGCAGCGCAGCACGGCGATCAT
>ERZ724505.206-NODE-206-length-39864-cov-7.768268_pt1 | contig 39864 bp, 70 predicted proteins | sample MGYA00376038_ERZ724505 | MGnify/ENA primary metagenome ERZ724505 (study PRJEB28724, sample SAMN07190884) | wastewater metagenome | isolation source: effluent of sewage treatment plant in Hong Hong | place: Hong Kong | collected 2016-03-17 ... | reverse complement strand
GCCAAGCATTTATCCGCTTGCGGAAGGCGCGGAAAGTGACCCTTACGCTCTAGCAGCACAAGGGGCCGATTATGTCACGACGAAGGGGAAGCGGCGTGGTCGATCTGCCATCTGGCGTTGAAGTAGCGCGCGCCAAGGGAAAGATTTATTATTATTGGTCGCCGCACCGTGGAACGGCAATGGCGCGTAAACGCGTGCGCTTGCCGGACGATCCATCGAAGCCGGATTTTTGGGACACCCTGCGCAAGGTCATGGGCGTGGAAACCGTTTCCGAAAAAGGAACATTCAACGCACTCATTGAACAATACAAAGCGTCAGAAGAATGGCGCGGCCTGAAAGAACGCACCAAAGAACACTACACCGCACATCTTGCACGCATTGAATCAGCATGGGGAGATGCGCCGGTTGATGGCCTGACGGTTCGCGGTATCTATGCCCTGCGATCCCGATTTGAGGCAACGCCGGTATCGGCTAATCACACCGTATCAATTCTGCGCACCGTGCTCAAATGGGGCTTGGCGCATGGATACGGAATGACGAACCCTGCCCGCGATATTAAGCCGATCAAGATCAGGGACGAAAACAGCGCCCGCCCATGGCCTGATGAAGCCTATACCTATGTGATGGATCATGCACCGAAAGACGTGCGCATGGCCGTCTTCTTGGCAGCAGCAACAGGTCAGCGCCGGTCAGATATTGTCACCCTTGGCAAGCGTCACCGCTTCGAGGACGGGCTTAGATTTGGCGTGTCGAAGCTGCGTGGCCGACAGCACTTCATTCCGCTGACAAAGGCACAACGGGATGAAATTGACTCGTGGCCTTGCTCAGATACTGGCCCGTGGGTTGTGTCCCCAAGTGGCTCAATAATGAACGGGGACGCCCTGCAATCGGCCCTGAACAGGTTTCTGGCCAAGCACCCCTACTTGAGGCCGTTCGGACTGAAAATGCACGGATTGCGCGCCATGAAAGCCTGCGAACTTAAAATGTTGGGGTTCGATAATAAGACCATCGGCGCGTTTCTTTGCATGTCGCCGGATATGGTGGAGCGATACACCCGCAACATCGACAAAGTGGCACTTGCGCGCCGCGCCAGAGATGGAATAGAACGAACCGCGACCTGATTTGCAAAACCGTTTAGCCGTAGATTGCTAAACTATTTTGTAAGCTCTTGATTTATAAGGGAAATCATTGGGGGATCGTCTAATGGTAGGATAGACGACAAGTTGCAGAACGTATTGATATATCAGCGATATGGTTTAGCAACTGCGTCAAAATCGGCCATTGAAATCATTAAATCATTTTGATGATTGCTAAACCGCTTTATCTGAAAAGATGGCGCTCGATACTTGCGATGGAACTGTCGCATAAGTAGTCCACGCACCTAACGTAGGCTTCACTTTATCAACCCCGCTCACCGCTCCGGCCAGCGCCGCATATCCCGCAAGGTCAACATAGTTATCATTGCTGGATTCTTTACCGCGATACATTCGCGCGACTTTCAATCCGCCCATCAGGATGGCCACGTCACGGGCTTCTAGTGGCTTTGCAGGAGCCTTCCCCATGAGCGATAGAAGTGCGCCCCATAACTCAGCGGTCGCTTGTAGGCACTCCCTAGCGTCTCCGTGGGACTCGGCTCGATCACCCTCAACGATAAGAGCCGCACGCCTTAAAATGTCACCTGCATCCTTACTCATGCCACATCATCCGATTGAACTGCCATCTTCTTGAATCGCTCGTTATAGGTAGCCATCAAATGCCATTGCTGATCGAGTGTCACCTTGATGCAGATTCGATCATTCGACGGCGTAATAACATTGACGTTACCATCTGGATCAATGGACAGCATTTTAACAGATCGGTATTCAGTCATGCTTGATCCTCAAGATTCTTATCGGGCCGTCCGTCTTGGCGCTATGCTCAATGGCCGCCATGACTGCCCGCCTTGCATTGGCTCCAGCGTGCATCGCTCCTAGCGCAACGTCTTGGCCGTTACCGAACGCAAAATACTTTCCTCTCAAAATCACCGCTGCTTCACCATTATCATAGGTCGTGACTGAACCAGATTTCGAGACAACGATTCCGGTATAGTTTCCACGGGGAATTTCATCATGGTGAGCACCGTCTCGCACCCAATCAAGAAACCTCATTCCGTGATTCAAATTGCCTGTAAACCCTACTAATGCACCGCGAACGCGGAATATCTTTCTCACTGAGCAGGTCTTAATATCGCCTTCCCAGCACGATGAGTCAGAAGCTAGCACTCCATCGCGATAGGCTATCGTTGTCATACACGATACACCTTGCCGCGAAATTCAACATGATCCTTGTCCCATACCTGCACTAATTCAGGTTGCATCAATCGACCGTCCTTGAACGTGAGCACGCAAAAACCAGATCGCCAGTCCAGCGGTGCATCTTCCGTGTAATCCACAAAAGCCTTGTGTGAAGGATCGGCTATGCAGCCAGTGTCCACGCCATAACGGGTGCCATTATAGTCAGTGTATGGAACAACCTTCATCGAATGAAGGTGGCCGCAAACTATCGTTTTGCCCGCCTTCGCAGTGCTGTTACGAGCCGCGCCAATGCCGCCGCCAAGTGGACGATGCTTGATAACAACATCATTGTTTATCCACGCGGACCAGCACGGTTCCCATAAGGGAAAGTGGTCAACCAGATGCACACCAGTAACGCGGCGATATTCAGGTGCCATAGTAGCAAGACGACTTTCGAAGCGAGCGTCATGGTTTCCAAGCGTCCATACCTTTCTTGCATCGCCACACGCCATTGCAATGTCATGCAAATGACCTTGAGCGGCTTCTATTTCGTCTTGGGGATCGGGTGCGCTTTCCCACATGATCGGCGCATGGCGGCTGATTTTTGGGAAGTCCATCACGTCGCCGTTGAGGATGACGGCTTGCGGCTTGAGCCATGACGCGGCTTTTTTGAAAGCGCGCAATGCAGTGCTTTCAGCGCCCGGCCAAATGTGGAAGTCAGAACCTACAATAACCGTTCCGTTGCGCACTTCAAATTCATATCTGTGCGGATGTGAGGATACGGAGTCATCTCCAAGGTTCGGTGAAGCAAGGGCATAGCCCTTGGCTGCAAGAAGGGCGCGCCTGCGCTGAACGTTGCGGCGATTGATGCCAAGTTGTTTAGCCACCTTGTCAGCGCCGAGTGAATTAAAAAGGCGGACAAATTCATCGTCTGGGCAACTTTTTGCTACCATCAATCATCCTTATGATTATGCCTAGATGTATTCATAGCGATCAATCTCTGAGCATGGAACAAACCAAGGCTTACCAACGGCTTTACAATAAGCCACGTCTGGAACAGATTGACGTTTTGCGATATTCTTCGTCGGGAAATAAACGATTATCCACGCTATAATTGCAGCTAGTGCAATAGCGAGGATCGCGCGGGTCATTTTGGAAAACTGCCAAACATGGGCAACAGCTTCACAAAGAAGGACGTGAGCGCACCCGATATTCCTGCGGCTGCAAGGATCACCCATTTGGCTCCCTTGACCTGCATCAGGACGGAATACATTTCCTCGATTTTCTTGTGCGCGTCGTCAAGCTGCATTGTCAGGTGATCGACTTTGACTTCGAGCGCGATCACGCGGTCATGGGTGTCTGCTTCCATGCTCATTTGCCCTTAACCACCTTGGCAATATCGACACCGGACTTCCCGAGGATGTAGCCGCCGATGGAGATCATGACTACGTTCCACATATCAGACGGAATGGCTTTAAGCGCCGCAATGGTAGCTGCAAGCAATCCGAACGCAGGGCTAATCACGAGCCATGTCATCATTGCCAGACACCAAAACACTACGGCTGGGCGAGCATTGCGCGTCATCCAGCTTTCGCTTGCGGCGTCGGCGGCCATGACGGATTTCATCGCATCATAAAGGGCTGCCTGATTGTCGATTAGCTGCTTGGTGATTTCTTCCTGAGCCTTGGCCCTGTCATCCGCGTTAGGGATGATCTTATTCAATACGCTGCCGACAATCTCGATAATCGAGCCGATGGGAAACATGGCCTAACCCTTTTTGAACAGAGCCTTGATGATGGAAATGATGATTTCAATGATTGACGTGCGCTGTGCGGGAACGCGGGTGTTTGCATCTGGATCAGGATCATGACCGATGGGCGGCACGTCAGGCGGGGGAACGGGTGCAGGGATTGGCTTTGCAATGGGTGCCTTGACTTGCGCCACTCGCAATGCGCCCTCAATGTCGCCGTTGAACAGAAGGCTTTCTGAGCGCCTGCGGCGGGTCAGGCCGGGCAATTCACGCCCACCACCTTTATTCCACTTCATCAATTCGGCTGGAACGGCTTTCTTGTCGCCAGCGTTGAGCCTGCGCCATAGCGTTGCTGTTGCAGGCCCGCCAGTATTGAATGACCATGAAACCAGCGCATCAAATTCATGCTGCTTAAGTTCGACTTTCGCCAAATTAGCGACATGTTTCTCGAATATGTTCATGTCATCGGCAAGCACGGATTCGCACTGCTCAAACGTCCAGATCGTCGATGAATCGAATTTCGGCAAGTGATGGTTTGTATGTCCGTAGCCGATAGTCAGCACGCCAACGGGATCAACGTAAGCCTTATACTTGCCGCCTCCGATAGGACGTAGGCAGCTTTCAAATGCTTTGACGATTGCAAGCCCAGTGGCACTGATCTTCATCAGTCAACCCTTTCGATTGTCACATGCCCAACCCCTGCACTGGTCAACCCAATGGCACGGGCTGCACCTAGCGACAGGTCGATTGTTCTGCCTTTGATGAATGGTCCACGGTCGTTGACTCGAACAACGACACTCTGCCCGCGATACGTCACGCGAAGCCTTGTTCCGAATGGCAAGGTGCGATGTGCGGCTGTCATTCCGAGCGGATTGAACCGCTCACCGTTGGCCGTTTTCTTACCGGATTCAAATCCGTAGTAGCTGGCAACATCCGCACTTGCAGGACTTGCCAGCGCGACAAATGCCGCGACGATAAGAACCCTCAAACGAACAGCGCCGCTACAATGAGCACAATGGCAATTGCCAATGATGAATGAGGATGATCCTCAATGAAGTCGATAACCTTGACGTATGCGTCTTTGATGAAATTGATTGCCTTGGTCATTAGTGTTTTCTCCAATAAAAAACCCGCCGAAGTGGCGGGCAAATGTTCAACGTGAGATATTTAAGCGTTGTTTTTAGGTGCTACACCAGAACTTCGAGTTTTGGAACGCAATGCCCTCCGGCCCCGTTGTCGATAAAACCAGACGTGGTCCGGACGTTGTAACTGTCGTCGCTGAAAGAATTTAACCCGCCCAACGACTAAAGCCTGTTCCAGTCCAGATCGGCGCAACGAACGTACATTGCGATGTACCGGCGCTGTTGGAATTGCCCGCAATCACCATCATGGTTCCGCTAAGGCCGGAGTACGCAAAGCCTGTCCCGGCTACGGGATCGCCACTGTTCATGACGGTGCCGTTCTTGGCGAAATACAGCTTGCCGCCCGTCGCATCCCAAATCACATCGACCTGATCTAGGTTAGCGACCGTTGCGCCGTAAGCAGAGTTAGAACCCCCGCTCCATTTATTGCCGTTGGTACACATAAAGGCCCAAGCGTTCGCATCACCGCCCGGATATGTTGAGAGAGATGCAGACGCATTCGCGATGCCCACCATCGCCAAGTTCGCGCCGCTATCGATAGTTATTCCAGCAACCCATTTTCCCGTGGATTTGCCAAGCAGACTGCGAACCGCAGTCCCGGCTGACGCGCAGCTTTCGGTCGCGTTCGCGTTCGACAGCGTGACAGATGCGTTTTTGTCGGACGGATTCCACGAGACGAAAGCGGATGCGTCAGTCAGCATTGTTGGCGGAAGAAAGATGGGCATTAGAGACCGAGCGCTTTCTTCAGGTCGTCGAGCGAGACCCCGATGCTTTCAAGTTTCTCGGAGATGGTTGGCTCGGGTGCCGGAGGGATTAGAGTAGGCTCGGGGTCGGGTTCCTCGATGCGGGAAAAACCGAACCGTTCTAAATCTTCTGAAAGAGCCAGTTCGAGCCAGTTAGCCGAAAAAGCGATGCCGTCTCGTTCAAACGGCTCACCTGCGCGGAGAGGTTGGCCCTCCTTATCTAAGTAGACTATCATCACGCAAATCCTTGTTTGATGCCCGCATAGCGGAGTTTAAGCGTGCCGCCAATCGAGAGGGCCTCGAAGCAGAGCAAATCCGCCTTGCTGGCCGTCGTGGTTAAAGTAGGAGCACCAGACGTACCGAAGTCAAACGAACCTGCGCCCGAAGTCGTCCAAGTAACGGTGCGAGAGCCTGTTGCGTCTTGTATTACCCAGAGGAAATAAGTTGTCCCTTCGACCGCACCTGTAACCGCATTCATCGTGCGGTTGCCACCGAGCGTTACCTTCGCTTTCTGTCCCGTCGAAACGGTCCACGAGATATTAGCGCCGTCTGTCAGAGTGGCGAGGGTAAACCCCTGATGAGCCGTGAATGCTGTCGTTGTATCGGGTTTGACAAAGTCAGTTCCGGCAGTTGCTGCTGCTGTATTCCCGGAGCTGCCTTTAAGGACACCGGAGCCAGAAGTAGCGGCGCAGTAATCTGTCCCGGCGACTGCCGCCGACAACACGCCGGAAGTCAGCTTCGCAAGGCCGGTTGTCGTCGCACGCTTGCCTGTCTTCCCGCCCGTACCGCTGAACAGGACAATTTCACCATCAACCGATGTGGCCGTGTTAGACGAAAAATCGCCAGTGCCTAGCCCGTCCGTTCCCTTATCGCCCGTTCTGTAAGCATTCAGCTTACATGCGTCGTTATTGCTAATTGATCCAAGGGCGGCGATGGGCGTTATCGAGAACGTGTCATAGGTACCGTTGTCGGTCAGCGTGCCGGTGATGTAGAATAGAAAACCAGCGGTTCCATTTTCTTTCTTGATGTAGCAAAGAGTTTTATTCGTGGACGTGGAATCATCGAGCGTGGCAAGAAAGGCGGAAATGCCGTTTGAATCGCCGTCCGTCTCCGAAATGTTCATCGACGTTGCAGACATAAAAGTCGTATTGTTGAACAGGAATTTGCCCGTTGCAGGGTCGCCGGACGTGGCAGAATTGAACGTGTATTTGATGCCAGCATCCGCGCCGGTCGATCCGGTTGCGCCCGTGCCGCCACGACCGCCAGAAAAGAATATGCCCCAGTCAGCAAGCGTGCCTGATCCGCCGACCGTCACAACGTCAACAATCAACTCACCCGTGTTGGTATTGTATGACGTAACAGAGCCATACATATAATTTGCAGAGTTTGCCGCCGATATTGCTTGAACAAAAGTGCCAGCGATAAACGATTTTCCGGTTTGAGTGGTAAACGTCTTTGACCCAGTTCCGATGGCAAGGCTTGTCGTTGATGTGCCGATGAACGAATTCATCGCGCTTTCAACGTCATCAAAGAACGTATCAGCGTCGTTCGGGTCTATGGTTGTCCCGATAACAGGTTCACTAAAGGAATTTGATACGCGGGTATAAATACCCGTCGCTGCATTACGAGGCATGTCTGATTTTCCTTAGATGTTATCGGTCCAGCCGACGATATTGACACTGGATGCAGCACCAGAGGCCGCGTAATAGATGTTGTTGCTCTCGAGCATCATCTCGAACGGTATAGCCGTTGTCGCAGCATTAGCATGCACGAATGCGCCACCGGCTGCTGAGCCAGTGCCGCCATAAGAATTGTTAGGCGCGAGAATAACAATCGCGCCAGAATTTGAGCCTATATTCCCGATGATAGTGCTGGCTGTTGGCGGAACAACGGAGCTAACAGAAACCGTAGTCCAGGTTGGAGTAACAACATTGCCGGATGAGCCAGAGTACAAAGAAAGAGACGCAACTGTAGTGTTAGTGCCACTTGTGAATGCGTATTGAACCCTTTTTCCCTTTTGAATTATGCGCTTCAAAAGAGCGGAGCCATCCGTGACATTCGCGCCGAACCGCGAATAGGCGGTATATCCAGAAGGGAGCGTTGGAGACGTGGCAGATGTTGATGCAAGTCCTGCAACTGTCCCTGTAGATGGATTATAAATAACGTAGAGATAATACCATGTGCTATTGGCGACGGACCCAGTGTCCAGTCCATTAGCGCCGGATGAACTGACATTGATCGACACGGAGACATTTTGCAGGCGATACGCAACGCCGCCGCTTGTCTCGACAATGACGGCTGTTGCCGTTAAGTCCATCGTGGTCGTAGGCGACGACACATTGTTAGAGATCGAAAGGGCACGGAATCCACCAGAGATAGGTTGAGCGAGCGAGAAATTCGTCCACGCAGCGCCGCTGTAAAATTCTGGAAATCCGAGTGTGGAATTAAACCGCTGCATCCCCGTAGTGGGCGAGCCAGTTCTTTGAGCCGTCGTCCCGATAGGCGGGATGAAATGAGACGTAGCCGTCATCGAGACCACGCCAGAGAAATTCGCGAGCGCCCCGTTGATGTCGCCTACAACAGTCAGATCGTCCGAAACGGTTAAGTCTTCTATGGTGCCGGTCGTGGCCGTCACCGTTGCCGCCGTCAGATCGCCCGTGATGGCCGCGTCATCCGATACGGTCAAATCCCCAACCACATCGAGGCCGTTGGCATCCACATCCAGAATTTTGGTTCCTGCCACGGCCACGCCAAGATTGTTGGCACCTATGCGGTAAACGCCAGTATCGGTATCGCTGGCAAAGGTCAGGCTGGGGGATGCAACGGAGCCAGCAGAAGCCTTTAATGGCCCCGTCATAGACGTTTGGCCGTCCGCCGCCACGGAATTGGTAATTTCAGCGCCGATATCGGACATATTTTCGTTGTGTTCCGCAGACGAAATAGTCGCCTGAGATACAAACGTATTGGGAACGCTATAGGTGCCGGAACCGTTGCGTGACATTTGGTGTCCTTAAAAAGAAAAAGGCCCGCGCGAGCGAGCCTGTTCAGTCAAATTGTAGTTGATTTATTCTGCTTGTGCCGCTCGGCCACCCTGCATGGCGTCCATCATTAGAAGCCTAGCGATAGCTGCCCTTTTTTCCGGACTGACTACCGCGAGTTCTGGATTAGCCACCCGCTCCTCATACATAGGAGAGCGCATACGCATGAGTTCGTCGGCCTTGTTTAAGCTGCGCTTCGCAAGTGAGTTTGCTGTTACTCGTGCGGCAGTCCCAATGACTGGCGGGACAATACCGGCAGCCAGCCAAAGAGGATTCTGTGAGGCTATGGCTGCGCTTCCTCCGGATATAAGGCCGGTGGCAGTGGCTCCAATGCCACCGCCGCCGCCGAGTAGATTCCCAATCTCACGCGAGATATTGCGCGTTGTAGACCCTTCAACAACCTTCTCAAGCGCAGCAATCTCGTTATCCGAGAGACCGGAGATTGATTTAGGTCGCTCTAAGACCGACGCGACTCTTTGTCTGATTGTATTGTCAAGATTTCGACCTGAATTGGTGGCTTGTGTTCGAGCCTCCGCGCGCTCGATGATGCCTGTGTTGGCTCTATCAAGTCGCCCTGTAATATCGTTTGACCTTTGCGAAGCCGCATAGTTTCCACGACCTCTTTCGAATAGTCTCTGCGTGGCGGCAGGGGTTCCAGCCAGAACATCCGCCTCAGCAAGAGACGGAATGAACTGATCGAATCCCTTAATAGCTCTAGAGGCTGCAAGCTGATCTGTTGCCGCTGCCGGGTTGTAGTTTTGTGCCGTGGCTTGGAGTGACTTGCGGAGGGATTGGAGACCTGCCGCCGTGAATATTGCACCGGGAGGGGCATCCTCTAAAGCCTTTAGTTTTGCAAAGGTAGCTGGCGCGTCGATAGGTGAAATGCCTGCATCAAACAACTCCTGCTGCACCTTGCGACTATGCCCAGTAACTGCCGATGGAGCAACCTCCAAGCCAGACTGAACCGCTGCTTGTATATCAGACCCGCCCGCTTTCGCCAATTCCTCGGTTGATGGAACTAACGGCTTTTTCGGTCGCATAGCCGCAGTAACACCCGGAACCATCCTATCGCCCGCGCGAACGGCTGGATTAACCGGCGTTGCAACGGTTGCAAGATCAAGCACCCGGCCCGTATCGTCCGGACTAGCTGCACCACGCATAACATCGCCCGGAAGGGTAGCACCAGAAACCGCGCCAGATACGATGGCCCTGGCCGCCCGTTCTGGCCACGTCTGATACCGCTCGCCTCCATCACTGCCTGTCAGCATCTCCCATGGGCTGCGCTTAGGTTGAGGCGCGGCGTATTCTTCCCACGGCGGCCTATTCTGAGATTGCTGTGCGGGAACTGGGCTTGCATATTCTTCCCAAGGACCAGCCATTAAAGCACCTGTTCCCAGTTTTCTTTCTTGGATGGGTCTCCCCCCTTAAATTTCCAGCCGTCTTTGACTGCTCCGCTTGCGGGCGGAGCGGGCCTTTCGGCAGCAGGCTGCTTGACTGTAACCGCGCCTTTGTCGCTAAGGAATTTCCCTTTGTTCTGCTTCCAAAGCGCCATTGGATCTGGCAATGCACGCAACAGTTTGTCGGCTTCGGACCGGCTAATTTCCTTATTGAGGGCGCGACCCGCGATTTCTGAGGCTGCAATCTTATGTTGCGCAATCGCCTCGTTGGTTCTGGAGATAATCTCGTTTCCTTCCGGCGTTTTGCCGAGAGCTTGCAAAGATGACAAGTACTGTCGAGCATCAAAGTCAGATGTCGCACCAGAACCCTCAACACGCATACGCGGGGCCATTCTGGCGACAACGGCATTGAACGCCTGCATTTCCCCAAGTCCATCAATCTTGATGCCAATAGATTCTGCATAAGGACCAAGCGCAGCCAGAACTTCGGCACCCTTGCCTGTACCTATGCGAGCACCAAGTTCGCGTAGCGTTTCAATGTCAGAAATCATTGATTTAGCTTCATGACCACCCTGCACAATTTTGTCATACCGCTCGGCTTGAAGCTGGCCAGCCTTAGTATCAAACGCCAATTCCGGCTTTTGATCTATACTAATGTTCTGCGCGCCAGCCTTCTTTATGCCGGACTTATATTCAAAGAATGAAAGCGGCTTTCTGCCCGCCGCCGCCTCCTGCCGACTGTAAAGATTGTATTCCTTGATCTCGTCCGTTGTTTCAGGCTTTATCCTGCTTTCAATCTGAGCCTTCAGAATACCTTGTGCAATAGCCGCAGTCTTCCTATTCCCCAGCAGCTGAATCATTTGCTCGCGAGAGTAAGGCTGCACAGCCTGTTGCGTTGCTGCGCTTACCGGTGCAGGCTGTGATAGCGCCTGAGGAACGGTCTGCGGAAGCGGCTTGCCATTTTCATGCTGTGCCATTGCCGCAATGATGGCCTGCCTCTTGTCGGGCGTAATCGGTGCAGACGGATCAAGGCCAGCTTGCCTTGCAACATTCTGGACATAAGCCTGCGTGTTGTTGCCGTCGCTGGATGGTGCCCATCTATTGATAACACCATCAATCGTATTCACGCCGCGCTTTTCGTACGAGTCCAGCAGCGCATTCATTGCGCCTGTGCCGTGCTCCATGCTGGCGAATTTCGCGAATCGACCGTCTGACCCTACATATCCCGGCTGAGAACGGGCAAATGAGCCGTCCTCGATGTTGCCGGGATTTGAATTGCGGAATCCACGAGGCATTGATGCGTCAGGTGATGCGGCAAGTGCATTGCCAGCCGCAGACCCCATTGGCGATTGCGTCGGGTTAACTGGCGCTGGCTGTGTAGCCGCCTGCTGGCCATATGCCTGATTAACCAGCAGTTCATTACCCCTTGCAGTTTCTTCTCGGTCCTGCTTGTCGAGATTATGAAGTTCCCAACCGGATATTCCTGCATTAGCCAATTGAGCAAGGCCCTGAGTCCAGTGTTCAATCTTCTGCGGTTCCATGCTTTTCTGAGCCAGCATCAGAGCAAGCTTTCGACGCGCATCGAACGCTGTCTGAGTTTCACCCGGCGCTGTCATGTAGGATGATTCAACGGCCATTATTTTTTGCCCCCAAATCCGCCGCGCGCCCAACCACCAAGGGCCGCACCGCCAAGGCTGAATAACCCGCCCATCATGGCCTGCTTGTTAGCTTGTGCAGCCTGATATTGTGCAAGAGGTCCGTATTTATATGCGTCCATCGTCAACCCAGCGATGTCCGTTCCAGCAACATTGGTTGAAGGTGTCGAGCCGAATTGTGGTTGTGTGACCTGACCGCCACTCATGAGCGCAGTAATTTCATTGATCGGCTGATTGCGCTCCGCCGTCATTTCCTGATTTGCTTGCGCACGGCCAGTCAATAGCAACTGATTATAAGCATCGTTTTCGGCCTGCCCATTCGACCGCATAGCGCTGTCCCATGCTTCCGTACCGGGCTGCAATCCCTGATTATACAGCTTTGTTTCAAGCTGGTTGCGACGTGACTCAAGCATAGGGTCAAGGCGCTTACGGCCCAACTCCATCAGCCGCGATTCAGTCGCTGCATTGTCCAGCTTGAATGGTGTGTCGAGCAATCCAGTTAGCTTCTTGGTCTGATTGATGCCAAGATTGTTGGTGAGATTGTCAAATTCCCATTGCTGGTTCTGATTTCGCTGCTCTTCCGGCGACAGCTGCACATTCATCTGGTATTTAGGAGTTCCATCAGCCCAAGTACCAGATTGCGTGAATGTCTGCGACCCATATGGATTGGTCTGATCGACCATGTTCAATTGCTGGGTTGTAGTGGCCGTTTTAACGTTCGAATCCGTCTGTGCTTGTGCAGTTTTGACGGGATCGGGAGGGGCCGGAGGCGCAGGAGTTTTCACCAGCGACAATCCTTCTTTAACATGCGGAAAACGACCGCGTCGTCATCATTGAAAAAGTGCTTTGCAACACCTTCGTAAGTGAACCCGTAGCGAGGTGCGATTTTCAACACGCGCTTGTTGCGCTTTTTGGTTCGCACCGTCAGCCTGCGGCAATTCAATTTATTGAATACATAGTCTGCAACGTATCGAAGGACGCCGCGTGTAATCCCGCCATGCTCGGCATATGCCGTCATTTCGACGTTAGCTCCGGTATAGTCGTTGAACACAAATGCGCACATTGGCCGCCCGTCATCCGCTACGAAGCCAAATGACATACAGGGGCGGCTGATCCTCACGCCTAACTTGCCTTCGATAAACGCAATCACGTCATCATTCTGGACAAGTTGCATTAGAAGAACCCGCCAGTTTCATATATCACATTGAACCCGTTCAGGCGCATGTCAACGTCGCCAGATATGGACGCTGACCAAGAATCGGCTCCCCAGTTCGAATACCCCCACAACGTAACACCTGACTCGCGCCCCGTGCGCGCTCGCACATGAACAGATGCGCACTGACCGCTACCAGTGAGCGAGGTCCAGTCTGTGATAGACTCGCTTTCAATCGAATATCGGTCTTGATCCCAAATAGCCTCATCGTATCTTGCCGCAGACACTTCGGCTGACGACGGTGTACCTAGTGAAGCGTTGTCCTTGAAGTCCGTCGATATTCCGACAGATGGGCGCGACGACGAGCTTGTCGTCAACAATGGCTGAATCATTTTCCATTGCTTGAGACGACCCTTTGCTCCAAAATAATTATAGGCTGACTGACTTGTCGCGCTGATAGGCTCATCAACATCGAGCGCCGTTTTGTCTGCCTCGCAGACAATTCCATCGTTGCCGCCAAAGAACAGTCTATCCTGAAACACACCCCAGCAATTTGCATTCATGCCCGTGAATTTGCACCACGCACCCGTGAGCGTATTCATCACATATTGATGTTGCGTATCGCCTTCGGTCAAAGGAACGTTGAGGATTGCCATTGTCCCCTTAGGATATGGCGTTAACTCCCATCCAAAGTTGTCTTTATACAAGCTCGCGGCATCGTTCATCGCGTTGTTAATGCGTGACGTGATGGCGACCGATGTGGCGGAGCCACGGTCTGTTTCCAGACCCTTCGAAAGAGGAAGAACACCGTCGATATTCACAAGCGCAATATCGCCTGCGACCTTGGTAAAGCACCGCCTCCCGATAGGCGGCCCAACGTCATAGACGCCGATCAATTCCCATGTGTCCGCGCTGGACGGGTCCGTGCCTGCATAAACTGCGCATTGGCCACGCGATGAAATAAACACCGCGAGGTCGTCTGATCCGGCACCGCCGTCCCGCGTCCATGTCCCCATAGCGACCAGATAGCCGCCCTTGGTAAACAGCCCGCCAAGATCAAACGTGGTGACAGCACCCGATATCGCGCCAGTAGCGAGATAACCGGCCTTGGTTGAGTCCGTCAGCACGAACCAGAGACGGTTCTTATGCGCATTGACGTGGATAATGTCAGACCCACTAATGCCGGTGAGTGATGGAGTGGCCCACGCGGTTCCATTGTAATGACGCGGATCGTCCGCCCCGTTACATATCCATAAATACTTGCCTGCAGTTGTGGTGAAGTTCGTCCACTGAAACCGGCTATTGGCAAGACCGGTGACGACAGCCGAGGCGTTACCTGATGCAGACACATCATAAATAGACGTGCCAGCCGCAGCAAACATCGCGCTAGAATTGCTCGTGATGCCATTATACACCATGAGCGTTTCAACCGGATCAGTCCCCATTCCAGCTGCATGGACCTGATGGCCGCGCCGCACCCGAACGTCACCAGTTGACGGAAACCAGTTTTCGAGCACTAGCGCCCGATCTTCCGGCATGTCCGCAACAGCCGAAACAGCATCCCAGCCACCTACAGGCGCGGGAATGCTATCACCGCGAGAGACTTGCTGACGCGATGCGTTATTTCGGATCGGCTTTAGCATTAAGGATTCCAATTCCCTTCTGGGATATATGGACTGCGAACCCTGTCATAGCGAGAGCCGCCTATATTAAACGAACGCTTGCCGCCGTCTCTCAAGATGGCCTGCGCTACCTGCGCTTCATACGTTCTGAATGATTCCGCATAATCGAGGCCCTTCACGCGCTGCCAGCGCCATATGATTCCAAGCGTCATCAGTTCTTCTGACAAAATTCCCGTATCTGTATCGGCGGCCCAAGATTCAGCCTCAACGCTTGCTTGGCTCTGACACCAATTCTTGCTGACATACTCATAAGCCATCGTCTGACCGGCTGCAGGAGTCGGCGCAATCAGAATATCGTCGCCCCGAAACCGGAACACCTCAATCAGCGTGGTGGCAACAACGGATTTTTGGAACTGCCACTGCTGCGCACTCAACGGCCCGTCAACCTTTCGGGTTGCGGTCCGATTATAAAAGGTGTCATTCACAATACGGTCAAAGTCAGAAGGAACGGCTCCCGTCTGCGTTTCTGCCGCAACCGTTGTAAACGTCTTTTCCTTCACAATGCTTTGCCAGTCATGGCGGCGTGCGAGTTCCTTGCCTTCCTGCTGCGCAAGACCGACAATTTGAATGATCTGCTGATCCGTTGACGAATGCGCAATGGATGGACGTGAGACGCCCAACCGTTCACATGCGCCCTGAACAACGGTCAACAGGCTCATTTATGCGACTTTCCTTGGACGGCCACGGCGCGGCGCAGGGACACTAGATTCGTCATCTGTAACCTCGACACCCTTCGTACTGGCCAATTCCTTGATCAGTTCCTTAAGTTCGTCGATCTCAGCGTCTTTGGCGCTCATTGCCTGACGCAGTTCTGCAATCTCGCCTGCAACGATGGATGTTGACTGCTGCGCCTGCATAAAGGCTTGAGCATTTGTCTTGAACCCGCGCATACCCGGAACCGCGATACGGTTCATCACGGATTCCTCGATATTGGCCAAATCTTCAACGGTCTTGATATGGACCGATGCAAGAGCCTTGACCAGATGTGGCGTTGCGCCCGGCCATGCCGCAAGCGGCGTTCCGTTGAGTGGAGCTTCAACCCCAGCCTTCCAATGGTCATAATATGGCTTGAGCGTTTGCCAAATCGGGCCATTCTCGCGCTGCAGCCTGAACACGGCTTCTGAGGTATCAGAGCCAGTTGTGCCGCGACGAATCCACTTAACCCGCTCTTCCTCTTTCATCGAGCCATCGGATTGAGGCTTGTATTCAATCCAGAATTCAAGAGGAATGATATTTGGTAATCTGTCTTGCCCGCTTGCCTGCGTCAGCATGGTATCTCCGTTAAGGTTGGGCGAAAAGAAAGGGCGGGAGAATATCCCCCGCCCCATTATTGTTAGTCGTTGGTCGCGATGTCGTCAGTATAAGGACGGCTGATTTCAAATTCAGCCAACCCGGCTGACGGGGTATCGACAGCGGATGCACCCTTCGCAAGGTGAACCATGTCTCCGTCAACAACCGCGTCATCGACGCTGCCAGCGGTAGCCGTTGCCCACACAAGGGCATTGTCCACATAGCCAGTCAGCGCCTTGCCGACTGCCTTGCCGCTGATCTGATACCAACCATACTGGCTGGCGACGTTTGCCGACATGGCAACGCCAACCGGACCAATGGCATTGGCAGCCAGAAGCGTAGTCGAGCCATCATCCAGATTGTACGTTACCCACGAGCCAACAGCGGTCGAAGCAACGCCAAGCAGATAGATGAATTCACCAGCCCCATAGGTGGGATCGTCAGCGTCAACAATCGTCCCAAGGGGATGGTTTTTAGTGGTGGATGTATCGGCAATAGCCTGCGTGCCGATCAGCGCATTTCGGATTTTATAAGCCATGAGTCATGTTCCCCTTAGTCGAACAGAACGCCTTGGAGAGAACGGTTGGAGCAAACCAACTGACCCTGCCAAATGATGGGGATGACAACGGCGTCCTGATTGACCGAGGATTTTTCATCCAATTGGGACCAGTTCGCATCGCGATGCACGCACAATTCGAGGTATTCCGTATTAAGGAAATACATCTTTTCGCCCGTGGTCGCGAAGTTGTCGTTGTTGTCGAAAATCACGTCCGCTGTTTTGTATTTGAGGGACTGGAAGCCAGCAACGGCCTCATCGGCGCTTGCATAACGCTGCAAGTCCTGCAGAGATTCCTCATAATACGCATAGAAGTCGTGAGTCGATACGATCAGATCGGGCTTGTCAGTGCCGCGAACGGTCTGCAGCCAGAGCGCGTTCATGTCGCCCTTGATCGTGGTTTTCGACGGCGTGCCGGTTTCCTGAAATTTATTCTTCCAGAAAGTGTAGGTGGACGAATCAATCCCGCCTACAGTACCGGTGCCAGCAGTCTGAATGACATGAGCAAGTCCGCCCATCTGGTTCGTCAAAGAACCGGATGAGTAAAGGTCAACGCTCATATTGTTCGCTGCGGTTCGCATGGCGTTTTTCACGCGGCTCGATGCCAGATCAACAATCTGATTCTTGCCGGAGTTCTGACGCAGTTCGAGGCCGCTTGCCGTAACGTTAACGGACGACTGAACCCACGCATACTTGGCAGACGACAGAACATCGCTTGCCGAGATATTCAGGACGTCATATCCGCTATACCGCTGGAAGTTCGAATTTTCGGTATGATCAAGAGGACGAACGATTTCATAACCGCCGTCGAGTTTCTTGATCTTACCTTTGGTCTTAAGGCGACGATACAGAGCATTGTGATCGGACACGTTGTCCGCGATCACGTTAGGATGCTCGCGCAGCGTCGTGGTCACGATTTCCGTGAACGTCGCATTGGGAGAAGCCATCTTTATTTTCCTTCGAAGATGGGGTTAATGTCTCCGTGCATCACGCTATTCGTTCGGCTACTTCGCGCATGGTCTGCTCCCAATTGCCTTTCTTGGCAGGGGAGGCATGAGACGATTTGACGTTGATTGATCCGACACGCTTTGCCTGATCCGCAGACTTCCTGCGTTCGGCCTCCGCCTTTGAGTCGATTTCCTTCTGACGGTCTGCCAGAATTTTGTCGCGCACTTTTGGGTTTGCCCATCGTGCCGCCTCATAGGCTTTTTCAAGCGTTTCCTTAGGAGTCAGATTCGGTTCCGTCTGGCGGATGGCCGCGACCTGAGTAAGGATATCGTTTTCAATGTCCGCAAAGTCTGTCTTTGTTTTCGCGAATTCATCGACAAGTGATGCAAGGCTGGCTTGGTGTTGCTCATATTCAGAGCGTTCCCGTGCCGTTACTTTGCTGACGGTTTCACCAACCTGCCGCTTAAGAGCGTTGATCTCGGCTTTGAGTGAGCGCACTTCTGCACTCTCGCTGCCTTGCTCCTGCTGCGCTTGTGAACCGTTCGACAGGTCAACACCGTACGCCGCCGCTATGTCGTTGATGGCTCCTACCGGATCAGTCTCAAGTCTGGATTCCATTGCCATCATGCGCGCAAACGCGTCATGCGGTGCAAGGCCAGTTCTGTTAAATGTATCACGGAAGTGTTCAACCACGTTGCGGATAGGCTCGAATGCCTTAACCTGCTGCCCCAACTCCGAAATGCGCTTGTGAGATTCACTCTCCCTTTGCGCGACATAAGCCTGCGCATCGGGTGGGAGTGCAGCCCACTTGGCTTTCATTTCGGCTGACCATGAAATCGGCGCGTCGATGGCCGCAATTTTATGCGGTTCGGCACCTTCCTCTTTCTGGGTTTGGTCAGTAATTTCAGTCTTGTCCGCGTCGCTGCTTTCAGCGCCTTCGGCGTTATCCATCTCAGCCGCTGAGGCGTCAGACTTGAATCTTCCGCCGTCATCACGTTGAGGATTTATTTTGTCATACGCATCGCTCATGGTCTTGGCAATGGCGTCCATCTGGTCTGCGTGACTCTCGACTGTTTGCACGTCCGCAATGGCAGTCGCTTCGGCGGCAACCGGAGTTGCCCCGCTGTCTAGTTCGCTCATTATTGTCCTTTGGGTTTAGCTGCGCATCTCGCGCTTTGGCTTCCACTCGCCGGGATCAACCTCCCGACAATTACCGCGCTTTAAGTCCTCTCGACGGGCGCGGCGTCCGTCTATCAATCCAGTGCCAAGTGGCGACATATAAGGCGGCAAATCGGACTGGATTAGCGGCGCTGCAATCACGTCACGCTCTGGCATGTCCATTGGCCGGTTAGTGGAAGGGTCGCGAAATGCTCCGTCGCGCCACACATACCGTGCCATTAGTCCGCGCCCTCCATTTCAGCCTCACGCTCATGCCGCTTGGCGCTCATAGCTTCCATACCGATGGAGTGGCGGCGCTCAAGCGTTTCGGCCTGCAAAGACGCGCTGCGCTCCTGCATGGCGGCTTTCGTCTCAAGTGCACGGGCATTGATTTCAGCCTCGCGCTCCTTAATCTGAATCGCCATGATCATTTCTCGCTCTTTAAGCTGGATTTCCTGCTCTTTGAGCGCAAGCTCTTGCTGCTTGATCTGCATTTCAGCCTGCATCAGCTGCAGTTTCATATCGTTTTCGGCCTGCTTAGCCTGCATTTCCATGCCGATTTTCTTCTGCTCTGTGTCGGCCTTGAGCTTTTCGGCCTCGACTTTCGGGTCTGGCTTTGCAGGCTGTTCCTTCTGCTTGCGGGCCTGATCTGCAAGCCTGTCAAGCGCATCTTCAGCCTGTTTGCCCAGCCGGAAATTTCGTGCAAACGCGGTAAACACTTCAACAGCCGTGTCAGGCGGGAAGAATCCCTGAACCACAGCAGGACCGACAGCCTGCATGAATTCCGCAGTCCCGCTCAGGAATTGCGTCATCATCTGCTGGTTGCGCGTCATATCAGCGCGGATTGTTGAATCGCTCTCCACGTCAATGCGGAATCCGCGCATGGTGTCATTGCGCAAGACCTGATCAACGGCCTCCATTGACGGCTTCTTAAGCATCGCCTCCACCTTAGGCGGTAATTGCGGTGCTTGCTGGCCTTCCTGTCCTTGCTGCTGCGCTTGCTCTTGGAGAAGAGCCTTTTCTTGCTCAGACGGATATTTAAGACCCGTCATCTGCGTGATAGTCGGCCAGTCAAACTTGCTTGCGATCAATTCGGCCTTGAGCCGGAATATATCACGAGCAAACCGCTGCACTTCCATCTGCTTACGCTGAATGCGCAGGCTGCCCCACTCGGCCTTGATCTTCTGTGCGCCTAATGTTTCGCTAGGGCTGGTCGAACCGCGCAGAATGTCGGCAATGCCGGTAATTTCGTAAATCGCCTGCTTGGTCTGATCACGCTGGACGTATAATTGCTTGAGAACAGTCGCGATGGTTTCAATCGGGAACCAGAATATAGCAGCTTCAATGCCGCCCTTCTCGGCGTAGTTGATGGCATTTTGGATCGCGACCAGCTCGTTGTCGTCCGCGTCAGAAATGCGCCCGATTTCCTCAAGTCGGCCATCATAGGCACCGCGTGCCTTAAGCGCACTCGTTAGCGCAATAATGCGCTCAGATACGCGCTCTAATTCCTCGGCCTGATCCTTATACATTTCATAAGGAGCAATCGGAGTCAGCGTGTCGGTTGTCTCAACGCCATAGAGCGGGCGCGGTATCGGAAAGAACGACGCAAGCTGCAGCGGGTCATCCTCAACAAGGATAGGTTCGCTTGTCATCCCCTCGGCAATGAAAATAACCTTGCGGGATTCCTTGTCCCATATTTCCCAAACGCGAGCACGCTTGAATACTTCCTTGACGTTCTGGCCATCACCCTTGTCGGACACTCCGTCAATCGCACAATCAAGGTTGACATTGCCGCCGCGCTCAGGGGACAACTTTATGAGTTCGTCGCGCCCAAGAAATAATTCGAATGCGATCCACGGTACGTCGTCCCACATGCGGCCCGGACCGTGGCGGAAATTGCGCCACTGAACATGCTCGCAGGTGACTTCCTCGTAAACCTTCTGCTCCCCGGTTTCATCGAGATATGGCTTCCAACGTATTCGTGATACACCGCGCCCCGGCAATTCCATGTCCTGCACCGCAGCGCGCATGACCGAGTCAAAATCATAGGAATCGACAGAGTACGAAATACCGCGCTCGATAATGTCAGACACTTCCTTGCTGACGGGATCGTCATCAGAAAACCGCCTGCGCACATCTGGCACCGGCACCGAGTTATAAATAGCCGGGATAGTTGTTTCGATATTCGAGTACAGAATGTTAAATGCGCGATCACGACGCGACTTTCCGTCAGCCCCGTTACCGCGATACAGGCTGACCGACTCAGAAGCCTTCGCGCGCCAGTCTTTTTCCTCTTTCCCGGCAATGTCTAGCGCGTCGAGCCACAGCCGGACAAACTCCGCGTCCGATTGCCGCGCTTCTTTGTCAGATTCGCGTGAGGCAACCGCGCTGGCTTCGCTCATTAGTACAGCGCAACGATATTGGTGGCCGTCGAGCCGGTGGACCAGAACACGCGCACGCCAATTTCATAAACATGGCCAGCTAACAGCCCATTCAGCGTAACCGTGTTGCCGTCAACAGTCGTTACCTTGAGATTGCCTGCACCTCCAACGAGAAATGCAGGCGCTGACTGGTCGTTTGAATCGTGCAACGTCACCGCCGTTGCTTTGGTGTATGGCCGCGCCATATTCATCGCTTGCGCCTCTTTTTTTGCCTGTCAATCAATTGTTGAATCGTCAACGTCGAACGGATCGTGCCATCTGGTTGCGCGGCATAACCTGCCACAACTGGCTTTGGCTTTTCCTCCGCCCTCACCCACGGCCTAGACATGCACGCATAACGCCATTCATCCGCCGCATGGTCCTCGCCGTCCGTGTCAACGTCCTCCGCCCGACTCTTGTCGTGCTGTAGTGCCGGAATTGTCCTGATTGAATCCACGCAGGTCGTGAATGTGTAAATCATCGGCCTGCCGTCACCGTCACCAATAAGGCGCTGACGCATCTGGTCCCAGCCGCCTATCGCGCCAAGTTGAGATACGCGCTTGTTATCGGCGCGGCTGAAATGAATCTTGTGATTGCCCATGCGCTCGGCAATCGACGGCCCTCCGTCAACCGCAAATGCCGCTGGATCCATTACGCTGTAGGTAATTTTCTCGTCGGGCTGCTCGCGCTCGCTAATACCAAGCGCAACCTGCTCCGCAGTCAGCTTGAGTCCGACATTGGGCGCAGATGACCCATACCATTCGCGATAACGAACCATTGCTCCGCGAGGCAATATCCTGCCTTCGTGTTCGAAGTCGTCCTGAACAATCGCCCACCAACCAATGCTAAACGGCTTGGCGCTGCCCCAGTCCGCAGACCTGAACCGCGTCCACTCGCGCGGGATCTCGAACGGCCTGATGACGTGCCGCTCATTGGCCCAACATTCAAAGAATGCCCCCTCGATGACGGACCAGTCTCCATCGAGCCACGCTCGCACCAATTCCGCAGAACCAGAGGCCCTCAGCCTGTTGACATAATCTTCGCCAAGATACGCGTTGTCGCCAACCCGAGACGGGATATAAACCCGCTCAAGCCCGCTGGCCGCGTCCCTGATGATTTGATACCCACTCGGCGCTGGGTCGATGTACCGCGCCTTAACCCACTGATGCCCCGGGCCACCCGGATTGCCAGTCGCCCTGAATCCACACGGCACGCCTGCACCGCTGCGCAGCGTAGCCATCAGTTTCAAAATCGGCTTGTCACTCGGGAAATTCCCGATCTCCTCGACGTAAACGCGCGTATAAGAATGGCCCTGATAAGCCTCCGCGTCAGCGTCCCGCTCCAGATATGCAAATCTCAATCGCGCCCCGTTAGGCGCACGCCACATTTTTTCTTGCTCAGCAAACCGCCAACCAAGCGGCCCATAGATGGCCTTGGATCGCTCGATAGTCTCGACCAATTCCGTGCGTTGCCTGCGCAGCATCAACCCTATGGCGTGCTCACCATAGGCGTCAGCGTGCTCTAAGAAGTCGCCCAGCACACCGTCGGTCTTACCGCCGCCGCGTGCACCGCCGAAGAAAACCTCAAAGACAGGGCACGATATCAGCGCAGATTGCGGCCCGCCCTGCGCTTCCCATATTACTGATGCAGGATCGGCGGTGCGTGCTGCTGCTGCCATATCTCAGTGCTTTGTGCCTTGTCCGGCACGCGCGCCACATAACGATGCGTGACCTCAGCCGATGTCTCAACGGCGCTCAGATCAGGCAGTGTCTTGCGCAAAAGGCCAAGCGCCGCAGATACTTGGGTGCTAGTCATATCGACTTCTCCAAGCACATGGCGGGTCAAGCGATTTATCAACTGACTTGCTTGGATTTTTGCCCGCGTTTCGTCGTCGTGACGTATTTTTTTAACTCTTGCTGGCATTGGTCATGGTCCACTGTTTGGTCTTGGCGGGTCACGGTATATTCCGCGTGACGCAAACACTCATCGGCCTGTAGCTGCGAGAGTGGGCCGTTCTGATAACGCCGCCAATTTGTGATTGTGAGTTGTCCGGAAGACCTCTCCAGACAGTAAAAAGGAAGGGCCGCTACCCGGCCCGTCAGAAGGAAGGTAGTGGCCCCTTAATCGGTTCTACTTGGTGCCCCTTAGTCTAAGGGTAGGACGCTCGCTCTTACAGGCGGAGAGGTCCGGGTCCGAATCCCGGCACGGGTGAAGCGGAATTTCACAGTAATTGATGGGGGAAAACAATAGGTTGTAGTATGTTCTATGGGCGACTCAAAAGCGAAGCCCCCGGAGGACCTTGCGGCTGTCCGGGGGCTCTATTCGTCCGAAACCTGTATGCAGGCAGTGACAAGTTCGGCTCACCTGATTTTCTTAGCTGAACCGCTCTGCGGGGCGCAATTACCGATATTCACGTTTTGTCCCATATCTCCGTTACGGAGTCAAGGGCTATTTAATCCGCTGTGGAATAATTCCCCAATGATTCACCAGAATGTCAGCTGCGATTTGCAGAATCTCGATGCTGGCTGTTCTGGCCTGCGAGCCGTTACGGTAACCTAGTTTGATCCCAGCAGCCTCTAGGCTATCGCCCTCGCACACGACCTTTTCGACCGTGAAAGAGGCTTTCATGCCCAGCTTTTTGACCGCGCCTCGATACTGTTCACGGTGAAATGCCTGATATTCCGTCGCAGGCATACCCGGCCATGCTCCATCCTGAGCAAAAACCTTATTCAGGTCGAAATTACCATAAGTCGGTTCCATCCCTGCATGGTGCCAATGATGGCGATATTTCAACAACGCCTGATAACGCGGCTCTGATGATTTTTTTCGCTCGTCATCGGACTGTGCGCGCTGATCTGATAGCTGGCCTTTGCTCATGAGGCGGCTGATTGGATCGTCCCGGAACGTATACACCTTCCCGCGCGTTTCATCGGACCCGATGTCGTAATCACCCGCTGATTTGACAATCCGCTCAGGAGTCGGCCCGCTGTCTTGCAGCCGCGCTAGAGTGATTGATTTGCGTTTGCGCACCGATTTCATTTTGCCCCCATGCGCTCTTTTGCGCGCCGCCTGTCATCGTCAGTCATCGCCGCTACGCAATCACCAAAAGCAATCTTTGGCTCAAGCCCATAGCTCTCCCACTCCTGCTTGCGCTTGTTTTGTTCATCGCGAAATCGTCGCATTTCAGCGTCATGCGCCTGCTTCGCAAGAAAAGCCTCACAGGCATCGCGAATTTCCTTGATCGTTGGAACAAACTGCGATTGCACCGGCAATCCTCGCACTGGGTCAGTAACAGCCAAAATCACATCATCCTCGTAGCTCGCCAGCAACGCTGTTACGGCCACAACGTAAGTTTCAGGATCGTTGGCTTCGTTCCGCCGGTAGCAGCCGAACATCAGCCGCGCCCGCTGAAGGGCCAATTCGTGATTGCCCGTCTCTCGTTGCGCCGGTAAGCGATCTGACGCGCTCAAGGATGCGATCGCTTGCATCCGTGAGATTGTTGGGGCTTTTAACTGATCCATGGATCACCTTGAGTGGCTGTTGCTCGATCAATTCAACCTTAGGCAATGGTGCATTGTGCCTCGCCATTGCAGCCGCTATCGGCTTTTCGAGATAGCGGAATCCGTTGACTGGACCATCCCGCTTTCGCTGCGCAACAGCCTGCGCTTCCGCGATCATCACGGATGGCTCCCAGCCTTCGTTCAGGCATTTTTGAACCCACATCGGCGCACCGCACCAACCTGGTGGCCAGTTTTTCGGGTCTGGATACCCACAAGCCGCCGCTATTTGCTCGGCAACCAAGAATGACTGATCGCGCTCGCTTCCAACAATCGGTTTTGAAACCGGCTCGCGCGCGTAATCATCATCATCATGTATTTCCTTGTATTCCTTGTCTTCTACTTTGCGTCGCTTCTGCGTCGCTTCTGCGTCGTTTGGTGCGTCGTTTGGTGCGTCAGGTGGTAATGAAACGCGCTGATATGTTGAATAATTACAGATTGTTATAACGGTTAACCCCTGCGTCGCTTCTGCGTAGATCATTGCGTCGCTTTTTAGACGTTTCAAAAATCTTCTTACTTTTGGCTCATTCCACGACCATTTTTCTGCAAGGAACCGCGACGACGCGGCAACCTGTCCGCGTTTCAAATCCACCACATACCCGCCCACGCGCCGCCGATGAGGCTTGTATGCCGCTTCACCAATGAGCCAGATCCATGCCTCGCGCTGAGTGAATGGTTCGTCGTCAAATGCTGCGTGATCGAAAATTCCGCGATCAACAGCGAACACTCCACGCTCACTCATTTCCCCTCCAAGCTGACGACAGCCGCCGCCACGGATTCAATCTCATCGTCAACCTCAACCACGCGCGGCAAAATGCGTAGGCACGCTGCGCGATTGAACGGAACGCCAAACCGGCCTTTATTCAGATAATAGTGCGCCTGAACCTCATCAGGATAAGGCGCTGGCTCTGGCTTAAACTTGCCTGTGATGCCCTTGTGCGCCTCTAATTCGTCAACTGTAGTGATATAGCGCGGCTTCTTCATGGTGCTGTCACGCTCCACGGAAACATCGTCTCTGCGGCATATTTAGCTATCAGCGCCGCTTCTGCTCGGTTGTGATCCGCCTTGCGCCCGAATGAATCAGCGCACTTTGGAAATAGGCTGATAGCTTTGGCGCGAGAAAATTCCTTATCTTTGGTCAACGTGAAATAGCGTTTCCATTTGGCGGGAGAAATATAATAAACAGGGACATTGAGGGCACCAAGCACGCCCTTGATAACACCGACCGATGATCCGAACTTGAACGTTGAACTAACGCCCCATCCAGTCATCGCACCAACGCGCTCAACCATAGCAAGCGATGGTCCATGCGTTTTAATGCGGTTTGCGAGTAATGCAGGCGCGATCTCTCCGCCCGCCAGTGGTATATCTTCAACCGCGACACGGCCCGGAGCGTTCATATAATAAAACGCCAGTGCCCCCGTTGTTCCGGGATCAATCCCTAGAATGCACATATCGTTGAGCATGACCATGCGCGGATCATTCATCGCTGGCGAAAATCCCGAGGGTTGATTTTAACATTGCCACATCGCGCGTGACGGTTTCGTCACCCTTCAGCAATGCTTCCTCAATGCGCCGGAACCCATGCAATACGGTCGTATGGTCGCGCCTGCCATGTCTCAATCCGATTTCAGGAAGCGATTTGTTGAGATATTTCTTGCAAATGTAGAATGATAAATGTCGAGGATATGTCAGCCGCTTGGTGCGCTGTGGGCATATGAATTCTGTCTTCGTGATTCCGAAGGCTGATCTAATAGTGCTTATTACATCCGTGATCCTGATCGGTCCGACATGATTGCTATGCTCAATCATTTCCCAAGCAATGTCATATTGCTTCCGCATTTCCTGATGAATAGCGGAATATTCCGATTCCGCTGCCACGGCCTCAACAGGTTCATGAACCTGCGCCGTCACTTTCGGAGCGGGACTCATGCGTGCAAGTCGCTCCCGTCGCTCCTGCGCAAGTCGCCATTGCGTTTCCGTCGATACACGCTCAGGAATATGAAGCATGACACACCTCAGAACATGGATAATTGCGTGCGGTAAGTTTCAACAATGGCCTCGTGCTCAGACAGTTTGGCCTGATCCTTGGCGCGAATGCGAATAATCTCGCGCAAGGCGGCTACATCGAAGCCATTGCCCTTCGCCTCAAGGAATACGTCCTTGATCTGCTCGGCTATCTCTGACTTTTCATCATTCAGCCGCTCGATGCGTTGCACGATTGATGCGAGCTGATTGTTGTGGCCTAACGATCCAGTGACAGTCATGCCCCTATCTCCTGATTAAGTTCCGGTGCTATCCAAAGAGCTAACAATGCGAGCCGCGTGCTTAAGCGCATCAATTTGTTCCCGATGAAAATCCTGATCGACTGCATTGAGTGTTTCCGCCGTGCGCTGATAAATGTCTGCAAGCCTCGCCATGTCGCGACGAGATTCTGCAATGCGCGCGTGATCTGCGGCGCTCAGAACGCTTGTTGCTACTGATAATTTGGGATCGACTACCTCGCCGTAATACAACGCCTTGATCTGGCGATACGTCACGCCAGCGCGGCGGGCAGCAGTGGAAAGCCAGCCCTTGCGATTGCCGCTGAACGGCCCCGCAATCTGCTCCACCTCATGCGCCCAATTGATTGCCTTACCCATCGTTCCGTTTTCCGTCCTACTTTTCCGCATTTCCGGAATCTCCATGTGATTGATTGATCAACATGGAGACAGTGACCTACCTAGAACCCTTGACCTTTGAACCGCTCGGCAAAGCGGCTTTGAATGTGTGTGACCAAATCAAAGTTTCAGACGGCAATCTGAAACATGACTATGAAGCTACGGACGTGTTGCAGGACTTGATGCTGATCGCGCTGCTGATCTGCTTTGTGCTGGCAATTCGACAAGCGCGTGAATAGGTGCGGGCGTTGATGACCTTGTACGGCATGTAAAAACCCGCTTGCGCGGCCCTCGATTACTCCGCAGGTCATCTTTCTGAAATCCGTCCCGCCCGCTGGACGAACGAAGCCACGTAATCGAGGGTGAATTCATGGATCGACCCTCGTGCGCCAAGGGTCGTTAATCGCAGCCACGATCATGACGATGCCGGACAGGACCATCAGGGAAATGATGAAGCCCATGCCGATATAGCCAATGATGGCGCATATGGTTTGGATGGTGGTCATTAGCCCCCACCATTCAAAAAATCGTTCGTGTGATGACCGTGATAGCTGCTTACAAGCGTAGATTGCCCCTTATGGGCGCGGCCTTGTTTGTTGCCAACACGAGCGCTAATGCCATGTTTTTTGAGAAAGCGGACGCAGCTCGCATCAAAGGCATACGTCACTCCGATGGCTTCGCAAATCTCTCTTGCCGTGTGACCAGCATGGGCCATGCGGCGGGCCAAAATCATATTTTTGTAGGAGGTGCCGTCAGTGCAGGCGATAGACTTCATGCGCTTAGAATAAGACATCACGCTTCCTCCTGTTTGAGGAAGTCGTTTGCGAGCATACTCGCTAAATCAGGCCGCAGAATTGATGCTGAAATTCCCGTAGCCGTTGAAACTCTCTGCAACTCGTCGAGGTGGATTTTTCTTTGACCGTTTTCCCAACGCCAAACCGTTGCGCGCGTCACGCCGATGCGATCAGCCAGCGCCTGACCGCTCATTTTGTGCTCAATCCGGTACGCAGTAAGAGGGTGCTCATTCTTCATGGGCGCAATGTAACCAAATTGGCTACAGCATGTCAAGCCCCGTGAAACCAATATGGTTATAACTGTTTCGGTCGTGATGACCTATAATTCAGTATGAATCCGCGCATACGAAAGGGCGTAAAGCCCCACCTATATCTTGCCGAATGGCGAGAGCACCTTGGCATGACAGCCGAAGAAATGGCGGGTAGGCTGGATATAGATAGGGTATCTGTGTACCGATGGGAGCGCGAGCAGCACCGCATGAATCCGGGGAAGCAGGCAGCTTACGCCGACGCGCTTGGAATAGAGCCGGAAACGCTTTGGAGGCCGCCAGCGCAACAAAGCATAGACGATATGCTCAAGGGTGTATCTGATGACCTGCGTGGAAAAGCTGCTGAAATGGTCATGATATTGCTAAAAACAGGGTCATAGGGGGCCTGCATGAGTGACACTAATTCGTCTGGCTGCCTGCCCATGTTGGCACTGGCTGGGTTGGGGGTGTGGCTATATTTCAACGGAATGCCTGAGTGGACAAAAAAGTACACGTATCGCGCCGAGGTCGGGTATTACGAAGGAAGCGAGCGCACCTGGTACGTAGGTCAGGATAAGAACTATCAGGCGTGCATTGACGAGGCGACCGCCTACTACCGCTCATTGAATGACAAGCGCCCGAATCGCGCTTTTTCGTGGGCGTGCCGCAAAATGGAGGGTGAAAAATTTCTGGACCGTGTAAGATAAGGATACGCTCTTGCAGGCCCCTCTAGGGATAGAGACTAGGGGTTAGAATGCCTTGGGAAGCCCAGCCTGCTTCAATACGGCGTTGGCCGTATGACGAGACTTGATGCTGGTATCCACGGGAAAGCGCTTGTCAGTAATTGGGCTGGCCCAAATCTCATGGTCCCCTCGCCCCTGTCTGACGAAATGGCACCCCGCCTCAATCAGAATTTCCTTGAGGCGAGGCGTCAGGCTATTCATGCAGCGCAGCGAACCCTAACCGTACTCGCGTGATGTGCGACAAGCTCGAAAGGCACGTCCGCGTCTGGCCCATCGTCCAGCATGTCCTGAATCATGGCAGGCAGCTTACTCATAAGTGCCTCGACAGTTTCAGCCTCAGTTACAAGCGGGATGTCATCGCTTGTTGCAACCCACACACGGGCATCTGCGTCCCATTGGGCCTTAATACGAATAACGGCCATATTAGAGCCTCCTGCTTCTACCCCTAGCAAGCCCTATATGAAGCCATCGCCAGTGAAGGGCAAGTTAATTCCGGTAAAGAAACCGGAGTTCGTGGATTCTATGATGCGGGTGGCTCTGGCGTTGAAGCAAACGGGGTCTTAATGGCAAGCCTTCGCTGCAAATAAGCCACCTGTGACGGGGCTAGGCGCTCGGCCATATCGGGCTTGGCAATAACTACCCTCGCCCCATCCCCATTGCGGATTATCATGAGTTCGTAAGCCTCTCCGCTGGAGCGACTGCGGACCTTGTTTTCGAGGGTGCATCCGTGCTGGCAAGCCCACTCAATGAAACGCTCAAGGGTGGGATGGCCTCCGAATGGATAGGACATTTAGGCCGCTTTTGAATAAACAGCGTCGATGCGCACGTCAGCCGTATCGACCGGCAGGTGCTTGCGTGTAATTGAATACGACCCTTTGGCCCATAGGCCATGGAAGAAATTAGGCGCCGCTGGAATATCCGTAAATGGCCGGTCTATACTGCCACCGCCATCAAGCGACAGAGCGCATTCTTCCTTAAGGGTCAGTTCCAGCCGGTCAAGCACCGACTCAATGTCGTTGCCCTGCGCGGCAATATCGAATTCAAGGCATTGAGCCACATACAAATCACCCTCGCGGAAAACCACGACGCGAATTGCCTCTGTCTGCTCTGAAAACCCCTGAGCGGCGCTCATATTTGCTCCTATAGCGATCCATGTCGCTCATTCTGCATCATACACCACACATGGACGTTAAACGTCAATTGGGGCCATGTTTGGTTAACGGCCAGTTAATTGTCAACGCCCACAGACAATTCTTTGTTTCACATCTTTGTTTCACGTGGAACATATCATGAACAGTTACTATATGTCGATCACTTCGCGCACTTCCAATATGCGGTATATGACCGGCCTTCCGCGTGCTGTTTTGACTTCAACATCCACAACAAACGCCTTCTGAAACGGGTTCTCGTCGATTGAGATAACCCTGCTCTTGGCCTGCTCGTTCATGAATTGCAGCTTTACCGGCCCACCCCAGATGGATTCGATAACGCCCCTGTCGCCCGTTTTGGCGGCGGCATCGTTCTTGACCTGCTCCAAAGTCATAATCTTGTCAGTCTGAATTGCGACCGAAGGCAATTCCTGCACGCGCATTTTTGACACGCTGTTCTGCACCGCGCCAGCCTCCAAGAAGCCAGCATGGAAGTGCTGATGAACGTCAACGCGGGCATTGTCCGTCGCAATGATATTGATCTGGGAGCCGCTATCCTTGGCAACAGGCTCCATGATCCTAGAAATTCGTCCAGCCGAATTGCTGGTTGGTTTTGGGAAGCCCTTTGCGCCCAGAAAATATTGCGTGATTTCTTTGATATGCGTGACAAATCCGGCCACCACGTCTTTGTGGTCCAGCACCCACGAAAGCTGCTCACCCACCGGCATGAGATCAGCCACGATGCTGCCCTGACGCATTTCGCGGATATAAAGACGGACATTCCCCGGAACCGGATCGGCTGCACTGTCAGCCGCGTAATCGCGGAATTCCTCGGCCAGTGCCATCAGGCCGTCCGTGAAGTCCATCAAATCGACCGGCTTTGAGTTTCTAAGCTCAACAGTCAGCATGTGACCACCATCTTGGTAATCAGCCATTTCACCACCTGCCCATATCGTCACCCAAGTATTGGATGATAGGCAGCAATCCTCAATGGCCATTCCTCGAAACATATCATGAACGATTCCGAAGGGATAGAGGGGCTGGGAAAAATGTAACCAAATTGGTTTTTTCCTATTGACTGTTTGTAGCCGTTCTGGTTACATACTTTCCATCAACACGGCACACCGCCAAGGGGATGGAAATGGAAAAGACCTACGAACTCGACGAGCTGTTTCTTCTTGGCAAGGGTAATGAGTGCGCCCTTCCGGTCTACGGACAAGTGACCATTCAGGTTGATGAGGATGGTGCCGAGATTGTCGCAATCGCGCTGGATTCCTACGTGACCGACAAGGCCACAGGCAAAATCACACAATCCCTTTTCTATCTCGATCCGCATGAGCACTCGCAAATCTATTTCGCGATTGTCGATGCCTGCGAAGGCTTCATCGAGGATGCTGAATATGAGTATTGCCAAGAGTATGGCTTCCCTCCCAGCTCTCGTGACGAACACAGCATCATCAATCATGCGCAGCTGGGGATCGGACGATGAACGACGATACCCGAGAAACAATCATCTCAGCATCACTCACCCTGTTGGCCGAGGCTGTAGCAGTCACCCTTTTCATTGCAACGGCATTTGTCTGGATTGTGATTTTCAACACATGACCAGAACCGAGCGAATATCAGACCTCCGCCGACAAATCGCACACGCTGAAAGACACAGACAATGGAAGCGACACTCAGAACTAATCGCGCGTCTCAAACCGTTGATTTGCGCACAGTTGACATACGAGGAACGGGTGAGCCGGTCACGCCAGAAGAATGGCGACAAGTCAAAATCGATAACCTTATCTGCGACTTGTTCAACTCATGCGACGGAATCCTTGCCCTATCTCGAACAGGCGAGCGTGTGAACGAGTCTGACATTGAACTGATTGAAACCGCATTCACCGGCCTATCGCGCGCTATCAAGAATTTGAGAAAAGCCAATGTCCAATCTGTTTGAACAGATGCAAGAATTGTTTGACGCCCTTAGCGAGCCATTCCCGAACGAATCGGTTGAATGGCGCGTTGGTCAAACCAATGCCAAAAGAAACGATGGCAAGGCAACCAAAGGGCAAGCGCTCGCATACATCGACGCGCGCACTGTTATGGATCGGCTGGACAGCGTTTGCGGTCTTGCCGGATGGCAGCGGAGCTACTCACCCGGAGTGAACGGGTCAATCGTGTGCAACATCGGAATACGCGTCTTTGAAACAGAATGGATTTGGAAGGCTGATGGTGCTGGCGCAACCGATATGGAGGGTGAGAAAGGCGCATTATCTGATGCGTTCAAGCGCGCCGCTGTGAACTTCGGAATCGGTCGTTATCTATACGACATCGAAAGCCCGTGGGTTGATCTGGATGAGTTCAAGCGCATCAAAAAAGAAGCGTATGCAGGCCTGAACGACCTTCACGCAAAAGCCTCTAAGGGGGTCAGATGGGGTCCGCGATCCGGCGTTTATGCCTACAGGGTGTTACTGTCTGAGATCAACAAATTCATAACACAACCGAGTGACGCGGTTGCCTTTGAGCAGCGAAACGCTGGGCTTATCGCGCAGCTGCCAGTCGCTATGAAAAATCACCTGAAAGATGAACTTGCGCGCATCGGCGCGTCAAACAAGGAGACAGCATAAATGGCCGGAAGCGTGAACAAGGTAATCTTGGTGGGCAATCTGGGTGCTGACCCCGAAATCCGTCGTACGCAGGATGGACGGCCCATTGCCAATCTGCGCATCGCCACATCCGAAACATGGCGCGACAAGGCCACGGGCGAGCGCAAGGAAAAAACCGAATGGCACCGTGTCGTCATTTTCAATGAAGGGCTGTGCCGTATCGCCGAACAATATTTGAAGAAGGGCGCGAAGGTTTATATTGAAGGCCAGCTGCAGACCCGCAAATGGCAGGATCAATCCGGTCAGGACAAGTATTCAACCGAGGTGGTGTTGCAGGGCTTCAATGCGCAGCTCACGATGCTGGAAGCATCGGATGAAGGTCACGATGAATCAAAACTATCCGAACGCGCCATGCCAAAGCGCGAGGCTGAAACCTACGGCGCATCGCGTGACATGGATGACGATATTCCGTTCGCGCCGGAGTTTCGATGATGGCGGTCATCGTCAATGAAACATCTGTAGAGCGCGCTCTTGAGTGGCTGCGAGATAACGCGGTCGAACTTGGAGAGCGCAAACGTGAAGCCGTTAGGGCCGATCACATGCTCAAGGTCGAGAGAGCCTTGGCCATGAAACACTCAAGCGAGAATAGCGCCGCCGCTCAGGAGCGCGAGGCGCTGGCCAGCGAAAGCTACCTGGCTGCCGTTAATCGTGCCGCCGAGGCTGCAGGCCAATACGAAACAATGCGGGCTTTGCGTGAAGCCGCTGCCCTCAAGATCGAGGTCTGGCGAAGCGAGCAGGCCAACTACAGGGCGATGAAAGTCTAATGGCGCGTGAGTTACCAGAATGGATCGGAAAGACAGATGACACACCTATTCCTCCACGCGTCAGAGCAAGGGTATTCGAGCGCGATAAGGGCATCTGTCAATGCGGATGCACCATCAAGATTCAGGCTGGCATGTCGTGGGATACAGATCACGCAATTGCCATCATCAATGGCGGAGAAAATCGGGAAAGCAATCTGCGCACCTTGTTAACGGCCCACCATAAGCAAAAGACAATGGCTGACGTTCAAGAAAAATCACGCGTCTACCAAAAGCGGCTCAAGCATATCGGGTTAAAGAAGCCAAAGGGCAGACCAATGTTTGGAAGCAAAGCATCTGGATTCAAGAAGAAGATGGACGGAACAGTGGAGCGCAGATCATGAAAAAGAATACATCAACCCTACAACATAACATGCTCCACGGCTTGCTTGGGGCTTCTGAAGGGGATCAGGCCATATATGACAGTGCCGAAAGTGTATTTTTCAAAATGATTGATCTCAGGCGCTCGCCTCAAGACGCCGAACTAATCGCGCTCAGGTGGATCAAAATTTATGAGTTTTCGCGGCAAACACTACCCTTCGCAGCATCACTATATGAGCAACAGGGAGTGGCAGTCAGTGGCGATATTCTGAACGACCTAACTGCGTTCATACGCACTCGCTTTGAGTATTCGGAGCGCAGATCATGACGCAAGCAACGCCTAGACCGTGGACGATAAAATCGGGCGAATTTGGACAAGCGTGGATAAACGCCGCAAATGGCGAAAGCATTGTCAGGTTTGGCGACGATCTTGCGTTTTGGCAAGAAGTAGTCCGCGCCGTGAACCGTGAGCCTATGTTTGATGAGCTTGTGGAGGCACTGGAAGCGATGACACAGAATTTCAAACCGTTCACGGGCAAGCCTATGGACGCGCCTAATAGCCAAGCGTGCCTCGAACAGGAATCACAAATCGAAGCCTACACAAAGGCACTCGCAATTCTCGCAAAGGTGAAGTCATGACTACTGCGAAGAAACGCAAGCCGCATAAGCAAGTGATGTGGGCGCTTTTTAATAACGACGATCCTGATCGTCCATATTTCGTATCAGGCACATTAAATTACACGCGGCGAGACTGCATCAATGAATTTGTTAGTGACGGACTTTTGAAATGGCCCGCACTCAAAAAATTTGGCTACCGCTGCGTCAAGGTCGAAGTGAAGGAGATTGTGGGATGACCTACACATTTTCAAAAGCAGACATTGGCAAGAAGTGCAGATTTCGCGACGGGCACGGGTACGCGGTGATTGTTAATGTGCTTGATGAGCCTGACTGCTATGGAAACCAACTTGTCATTCGCGATCCAAGTGGCAAGTTTTCGTTTTGTCGCATTGATGGAACGTGTTTTTGGCTTGGCAAAAATTATGACCTTCTTCCACCTCGCATAGAAGCGGATGATTTGTTGTGGGAGATAAAAAATTATTTGAATAGCAACGTGTCAACGTTCACTACAGACCTTAAAGTTTCTGAAAAAATTTGCGCCTACTTCGCGCAGCAAGCGGAGGAAAAGAAATGAGCACGAACGCATTCAAGCCAACAAAAGAAATGTTGAAATCGCGCATTGATGCACTTGAGATCATTCGCGAAAAATGGATCGGAAATCCAGACTATATCAAAACGCTCGATACTGATCTTTACGCCCTTCGCCTCGCTATGAATATACCGAGTAAGGACGAGTTAAGGGAAATTATTATGAACACCGATGGAGGCATGAAAGAAGTAGTCCTCGCCATCATCGCACGCATAGAGGGAGAGTGAAGATGAAACCACTTCATAGCGCGATTAAGCGTCTTTCGAGGTGCAAGTGTTGCCAGTCGAAGTACACTAAGCACACTCGATTGAACAACGGCAAATCGTCTGCAAGACACAAAGCCAAGTTGGCCGCGAAGAAGGAAGCTAACGAGTGACCCAAGACCTCATCGCACGACTCGAAGCCGCAAAGGGACCGGATAGGGAATTGGACGCAGAGATTGCAAAGCATCTTGGCTGGACAACATTCATTTTCGGCGGAGCAGGTCCGTGCTGGAAAGATACTAACGGGAGAATTATGGCTGAGTGCCCGCACTACACCGGATCAATCGACGCAGCACGAACCATCTCCTCAGATACCCTACTTGTTCATGCCTCTGATATTGGCGCTAAGGGGCTGCCTCTAGTCCGGCTAGTGATGGACACAAGTAAGTCTCCGATCATCGAGCATCACGGAATTGCGCGCACGTTAGAACTAGCTTGGTGTATCGCGGCGCTGAAAGCAAGGGAGGAATCTAATGCTGATTGATGGACCGATTGAATGTAAAGTCGAGCACCTTGGGCGCAAGGATGAACACTTCAAGCTAATTGATCGCTCTGGCCGAACTATATGCGGCACGCTTAATGTCTGGCGATTCGACAAGGCTGAACAATACCAAATAATGAAAGAACTCGTGCAAGCATTCAACGACAGCCTTGAGCAAAGAAACAAACTCGATACTGCATGGAAGGAAATCAATGCTCTCGGCGGCTACTATGACGAGGGCGATGAATACGGGCGCGGCTTCAACGAAGCCATAGGGTCCGCACTTGATATCATCGAGAGCCTTGGCGGGATGGACCCCGTAAAACGAAAAAAGCGAGGCACCAATGCCGACTGAGAAAGAGATTGAGGCGGCGGCGATTAGAGGTCGTGCTCTTTACTTCATCAGGGTACTTGCAAATACACATTTCAGTGACTGGAGATCGAAGCGACAAATTTGGGAAAGCATGGCTGAATTTAGATCAAACGACGCCCGTGCCGCGCTCGAAGCAGCGGAGAAAGTGAGAGGGGAAAATTCTTAATCCATCACCGTCACTGCTAGTTAAACTTGGCTCCATCATCGTCCACTTTGATGAAGCAAATGAGCCGGGCGGCCATAAATACGACCTACATACCGCCAGACAATTACTCGCTGATCCAGAAGTCGCGCAGTGGATCGCACAAATGAATGCCGCCGCCATGCTTCCGTTAAAACGGAGCGTGCCTAAGAGGGAGAAATAAAATGAAATGGCAGCCGATTGAAACAGCGCCGAAGAATGGGACGAGGATTCTACTGCTATGGAACAGAATAATAGTCATAAGTTATTGGACTGACCGGCCGGGCTTTAATGGTTGGCAGCCTCCGCCAATATTTGCGATCCCGGTGAGCGACAAAGAAAATTGGAGTCCAACCCACTGGATGCCATTACCGGAGCCGCCAACAGAATGAAACTCACCATCACATTCCGCAACGATAACCCGAACACAATATGGAACGTGCTCGCGCGCAAGCTAGGTCGCGAGCCGACGAACGAGGAAGCAAAGCAGGAAGTGATTAGGATTCTGAACATCACAAAGGAGACTAAAAATGGAAATTGAAAATTTAACACTGAAACAAATTCGAGAAATAGCATCAATGACAAATGGTGCTGCGACAAGAGACGATAGCGCATGGCGGATCGGAAAGATTTATCTGATCCGTACAGTAACGATGATTGACACAGGAAGACTGGTCGCGGTGACGCCACAAGAATTGGTATTGGAAGACGCTGCGTGGATCGCTGATACGGGTCGGTTTGCGGATGCGCTTGAGAAAGCGGAGTTTGGAGAAGTTGAGCCGTTTCCGGCAGGGCGAGTAGTTTTGGGACGCGGCGCGGTGATTGATGCGGTGGAAATCAAGCTGGCTCCGAGGTCGCAAAAATGAATCAGTCGCTATTGAGAAAAGGATTTGAGGCGTCGAGGTCGAGGTCGGGGTCGTGGTCGAGGTCGTGGTCGAGGTCGAGGTCGAGGTCGGGGTCGTGGTCGAGGTCGTGGTCGGGGTCGGGGTCGGGGTCGAGGTCGGAGTCGGGGTCGGAGTCGAGGTCGGAGTCGAGGTCGGAGTCGGGGTCGGAGTCGGGGTCGAGGTCGAGGTCGCGGTCGGGGTCGCGGTCGTGAAACAAGAAACCCGTTAATTCAGATATTCGGAGTTTCCGAATAACTGCGCTCGTAGCTCAACTGGATAGAGCGAGAGGCTTCTATCTTCTAGGTTGCAGGTTCGAATCCTGCCGAGCGCGCCAACAACTTTGAGAGATAAAATGGACCAACCAGTTTCGATTGCACTTAGCGCCACCGTCTTATCAGAAGCAGACTCGGCAAAGAAAACCGCGTGTGCCTCCTATATTAAATCATACAACGCACAAACAGCGACTGTGCAAGAAATGCGAGAGTACGCATCTTGCGTGCATCGCGTTTACGGTAGAGGGGAGCCGTTAAGTGGCGGCGAAATTGGCGCGATCAAACTAGCGATTCTGGTTTTCTTCGTCGCGTGGGTTTTGTCGGGTTATAAATTATATCGAGAGGATGGGTTGGGGGTATCAATAGGAATCGGGTTTTGTCTTGCGGCTATTATTACGCTTGGATTGGCGCTTGTGGCTTCAGCCGCTGGCTTCCTTTTTTCTTACTAGAACGCGCCAATATAGGAGGGTGAGAGAGTGAGCAATATTCCATCCATCGCGCTATCTGTCCGACAGCCGTGGGCGTGGGCCATCATCCATGCCGGCAAAAATATTGAAAACAGATCGTGGCAGGCGGTTAATCACGGACTGAAACGTCGAGGACGTATTGCCGTCCACGCCGCGAAAGGTATGACGCGCTATGAGTATGAATCCGCGTCGGATTTTATGGCATCAATCGGCGTGATTTGCCCGGCTGCAATCGACCTTATACGCGGTGCAATTATCGGTAGCGTCGAGGTCGTGGACGTTATTTCAAAAAGCGAAAGTCCGTGGTTTTTCGGGCCACGTGGCCTTATCCTTCGGGAACCTCAACCGTGTGATCCAATCCCGTCTATCGGAGCACTCGGATATTTTGCATGGCGAGAGGATCGTGGCGTGGCATGCGACCCAGCGAGGTGGATGATCCCAGAAGCTCTACGAACTACGCGCGTCCACAACCACGATAGCAGCCAGACTTCGATGTTCATGGATGAATAAAGGGAGCGCGTCGAATGACACCACAACGGATTCACACGCTGATGTGCTGCTCGAACTGGCCAATCAATCACAGTAGGAGAGTGAGAGAGTGAATGCTCAATTATGGATAGCGATCTACATCGTGATTGGGGTAAGCGCCTTATTATCAATCATGCGCTTTGCTAGAATGGATCCCGCTAAAACATACAATGATCTTATCGGGCTTATTTTCGCTTCCACCCTGATCGCGCTCCTGTGGCCAGCAGTTGCATTTATTGCTATTTTTACCGCCTGCGTCAGATGGCTAGACAAGCCTCTTCCTTGGATCAAGGACACCCAAGACTAATGCCGAGACGTGCTGCGACATTCACTAAAGCAGAACTTGGCCGTGCAATCGACGTGTTGCACGCCAAGGGGTATGCCATTTCGGCTGTCAAGCCTGATGGTACCTTACTTGTGAATAGTGGTGAGAATGCTTCGCCAAGCATTTATCCGCTTGCGGAAGGCGCGGAAAGTGACCCTTACGCTCTAGCGGCGCAGGGGGCAAACTATGTCACGACGAAAGGGAAGCGGCGTGGTAGACCTGCCATCTGGCGTTGAAGTCGCACGAGCGAAGGGTAAGACATATTACTACTGGTCCCCGCACCGTGGGACAGCGTTTGCACGCAAGCGCATCCGCCTGCCAGATGATCCATCGAATCCAGATTTTTGGGACGCCCTGCGCAAGGTCATGGGCGTGGAAACCATTTCCGAAAAAGGAACGTTCGGCGCACTCATTGAGCGCTACAAGGCTTCCGAAGAATGGCGCGGATTGAAGGAACGAACCAAAGAACACTATACCGCTCATCTTGCTCGCATTGAATCTGCATGGGCTGCGGCGTCGGTCGATGGTCTGACAGTGCGCGGGATATATGCTCTGCGAGCACGGTTTGAAAAAACGCCGGTATCTGCCAATCACACGGTTTCGATATTGCGCACGCTGCTGAAATGGGGCCTGCAACACGGTTATGGTACAACCAATCCAGCCCGCGATATTAAGCCCATCAGGATCAGGGACGAAACCAGCGCCCGCCCATGGCCTGATGAAGCCTATACCTATGTGATGGATCATGCACCG
>ERZ724505.205-NODE-205-length-39987-cov-10.704948_pt1 | contig 39987 bp, 52 predicted proteins | sample MGYA00376038_ERZ724505 | MGnify/ENA primary metagenome ERZ724505 (study PRJEB28724, sample SAMN07190884) | wastewater metagenome | isolation source: effluent of sewage treatment plant in Hong Hong | place: Hong Kong | collected 2016-03-17 ... | reverse complement strand
TCTCACCCATGTGAGTGCCTTTCCTGAACCCCACCAAAACGGTAAGGAGGGAACCAAGAATATTAGCGAGGTGCGCTTTTTGTTCAGGCGAGCACTTCTTGGTCATTTTCTCGATGCCATCAAGGTAGTACTTGAAGTCTTTGATGACCTGATGGAGCGTAGGTTTTTTCATAACTCCTCAGCAAAGAGCTTTTTGAGCTTGTAGTAAATGATGAGATTGCGGAAGAAGGAGATCATAGGTGCGTAAACTTCTCACTTTCTCGTGCCTTAACAATTTTCACGATGCTACCTGATTCGAGCTGTACTACTGTACCCGTCTCAGCATCCACGAGTTGCACGGCATGCGGCTTCCGGCTCTTATCGTACGGGTTGTAGTCGCACTGCTCATCTTCAGTAAGCATCTCCCACCCGCACTGATCGGTGACGATGTACTCCTTATCGGGAACGGGAATGAATTTGTTGATCATGGCTTTACTCTTTTAACAGCACGCTTCTTACGCGGTTTCGGCTTAGGCTTTTGAGCCTCCCGCAACTGACGTTGTAAGTCAGCGATTTCAAAATCCTTCTCCTGTTTAAGCTCACGAAGCTTTTGAGCATCAGTCTTACCCGTGTAATGAATCATGTGCCCATTAGGGCAGTAGAACCATTGATGGTCTTCCCGGCGTTTCTGCTGATACGAAAGGGAAACGAAAAAGACAATTCCGCAATCTGAAGTAGGGCAACTTTCCTGAACGTATTCAATGTTTAGATTCATACTCGGTGCATTAACTTTTTGTAAACCTCAAATGCTGCTTGTGCACCTCCCATTGCACGGTGCACGGAATCCTCAGGCGGTACCCGTAGGTACGCGCACAGAGTCTTCAGGGACCAGCTCTGCACCTTCTCGTGCGGGATGATGCCCCATGCGATTGATGGCAGATCGAGGCAGGGGCGCATGAAGTTGAGTTTGATTTCTGTCTCATGTTCAGCGGCTTCAAGGAAGCCATAATCGAATACCACATTCTGTGCGAGCAGTTGCGTGCCATCAACACGTACCGCTAGCTCTTTCATGGCATCACGCAGTGAAACGGCACCCTTCCAATCCTTCTCATTGTAGCCATTGATAAGAAGCGCCTTCTGGGAAGCGGTTTCGATGTGTTCAGGCAACACTTTCGTTTCATATCGCTCAATCTCTTCGAAAGAGTCAGCATCGAATACGATGACAGCCATCTCAATGATCTCGCAGGTGCGTGGATCAAGGCCTGTGGTTTCGAGGTCTACTAGGGAAATAAGTTTCATAGTGTTCTCAATGGGCAGCACGAGGGTTACGACTTCTCCTGCTGCCCGTGAATACGCTAATCAGTCCACGTGATGCCCTTGACTGCCCACATCTGAGCGTCTTGAGCAGCAGTGATGGCTACCGAGAGAATGCGTGCTTTCTCGCCGGGCTGTACTGAGCTGCGCTGGTCATTGAGGTTATCAATGATAGCGGCAAATGCTTCCTTGCATGCCTGCACTTGCGGGTCATTGGAAGGATTGAACGTAAGGCCTACTGCCTTCTCACCGAATGTAAGTTCTCGATCCATAGTGATTTGTTATTTCTTCTTACCATCGCCCAGTGCAGGAAGGTCATCTTCCTCAAACTCATCAGCGAGCGGATCACGAGGTGCGTTTGCAATACGAGCGAAGTGCTCCTTAACCATCGCAATGCCTTCCTTGATCTCCTTGGTGTGGTGCTTCACCAATTCAAGCTCTTCGCTGTTAATGATGCGGTCAACCTCAAAGGTCATCTGGTTCCATGCGATAGAACCATTCTCCTTAGGTACTGAGCTGAAGCGCGTGATCACCGTGTTAGGCGTGGTCTTGCGCACGTACGAGAGGAAGGCCCACTTCGATGAACCACGGAGATTCATCTGGTACAGCGAGTACTCCTCATCATCGCCACGGAAGAGCACATAGAGAATGCGATTTTCCTCAAGCTTTGACTGAGGCTTCCCAGTGCGAGCGTTGATGCCTGCATACTCAGGGCGTGCCATAAGCTCAGCCGGGGTACCGCGATCTACTTCAGCGCGATCCTTCCACAGCGGAACAACCTCATCATCGTTATCGTAGATAGGTGAAGAAGTGAATGATGCACCATCGTAGTAACCGAGCTGCTTACGCTGGAAAAGAATGATGCCTTCAATCTCCTCACCGAACTCATCCTTTACCCAGATGGTCTTATTCTCCTCATCCTTCTCATCACCCGGCTTCTCGGTGTAGAACACACCTGCTTCCTGAATGAGCTTGATGGTCTTGCCTACCTTCTCAGTCTTGTCCTGAGAGTACATACCGAGGCGCGGCGGCATGACGGCCATGTAGCCGGGGTCGCGCGGGAACTCGTTATTAAGTGCTGCAAGCTCCTCTTCCGAGGCTGGCTTTGCAAGTGCCGTCTTCTTTGCTGGTGCCATATATTCTTTAACTATTCTTTGATTAATTTTGTGGGTGAGGGCAAGCAGGGAGATGCGATAACGGTTGCTACCACATCCCTGCCCAGTGCGCACTGAGGGGGATCGTAACCCCCTGCCTGCCCTCAGTCTCACTAAAAGTAAGTCTAGCAGGCACCTATCGGATATCGTACACAATGGGGTGTGGATAACCGATAGGACTAACGTTAGGCGACTTCTTCGCCCTCTACCTCTTCCTCAGCTACCTCCTCAGAAACTTCCTCAGGGGTATCTGCAAGGTCATCTGCAGTAGGCTCAGCCTCTTCTACAGCTCCTTCCTCACGTACTTCATCTTCGCTCATACGGATATGATTCCTCCCTTAGTTCTAATTGTTCTAAGGCATCGGGAGGGATGCCAAAGAAGGATGCTCGCGCTTCGATAGAAGCGTGAGTAGAGGTGGCTTCTTGCCACCATGGTTCAAGAGGCTTGAGCGGTGGTTGCTCTACCGGAATGTATACGAGATCAGGCATGGACCACGGGATTACGTTGCGGCAGTGTCGCGCGGTATTTCACGAATGCGAGCATTTCTTTATGGGTCTGATGGATGAACGTACCAAACTCAAGCAACTGCTTCATGGTGCGCGTGGTAGGGAATGAGCGTACGTCTTTCTCGTTTACAAAGCCGATGGTGAAGTCACCATTATCCTGAGTCGGTAGCCAATGGAGCGTGGCCTGCAGCTCATCAGGCGTCAGCTGTTCCACAAGGTAGAGAAGGAGAAAGTACATCGTCATCTGCCCGTGATTATCAACTCGCTCCTGATCCCATGGCTTCTTACCTGTTTTAAATTCATCGAAGCCTACTGCTTTCTCGTACGTGTCGAGGTAGCCAATGATAGGGAGGCCTGCAATATCAGCACGCAAGCCGTGCTCGAAAATCGGGCGCCGTGGCACTTGCGGGAGGAACGCTGGATCTGAGGCAAGGCGTTCGCCCACCATCTTACCGAAAAGCGTTTCCTTGGTGTCCGGGGATTTCTCACCCAGCCAATACTTTTGGTAGAACTGCTCCTTATCGTACTCGAATGACGATATCGCACTCCATGAGAGTGGGCGGTCTACCGAGAAAATGGATATCTCATCGCTCATACAGTAAGTACATCACGCTCACACCGGGTGCAGACGTTTTTATCCCCACGCCAATCCCAGCCGTGGATGGTGCGTATCTCAGCGAAGCAACACCTTGAGCGGTCAAGAATGAATGCGAGGAATCGTAGAGGGAAGATCATAGTGGGTAAATTGGTAGCCAATAAGCGAATGCTATGCGGAACCGATACGGGAGTGCGGCACCTTGGTCATACGGATCATGGTATGGCTTGAAGACGATGAATTCAAATGCCCTCCACCCACCATCAAAGTAACGGTGAGCTACGGCATGTGTACCGATGGCGAGACGCCAATAGGTCTTGCCTTCTAGTGCAGCACCACGATCTTTTGGTAGGTTTCCGAGGGTCATATTAGTCAGCTTCCACAGTAAGCCCGAATGGGATTTCTCCTGCTGCTACTTTCTCCCAGTGAGCAATCACATTAGGGTGTGCATCAGGAATCTCAACAAGACGCTTCTTAGCTTCAGTCTGAATCCACTCAGCCGTTTCAGGAGAAATGGTGGTGAACTTAGAGGCCATTTGTGGGTATAGCAGGTCTTCCATTTTAAGGATGCGGCGACCACCTTCAGCGTTGCCCATAAAGACATTCACCATCTCCCATGCAAGGCACGATGCCTGAAAACCAGTGATACCTCCCTGATCCGAGTGATTCATCATCGAATAGGTAGCAGTCATTGCTGCGGCTATTGCATGAACAATTGTGCCGTAATCATGCTCGAAGTCTTCAGTGAGATGACGAACGAATTCAGTCAGCTCTTCCTGAGTCTTAATCTCACGAGCGTCTTCTTTCCACTGCTTCTGCAAGCCCTGCTCTTCTGTGATTGGTACGCGTTCCATATTTATTTCTTTACTAGGCGGTAGCCGAATCCTCTGATGGTTTCTATCTCCATGTTACGAGGGAGCTTCCGGCGAATGTTTTTAATGTGAGTGAGCACGATGCTTGTATCTCGCAGCTTCGGTTCCGGGCGCTTGATTTCCACTAGCTTCTCAAGCGAGAGGCCGTCGGGATACTTCTCAAGCGTCTCAAGGTACATCTGTTCTGTAGGGGTAAGAGTAGGCATGTTATGACTTGGCCCAAAGGATGAATGCAAAGGCGAGTATGAGCATTACTGCGAACACACCAATGACTCCACCCACGATCCACCAGCTGATAAGGATTCCTCCCTTGAAGAACAACCATAGGAGGTTAAGCAGCACGAGAATCCATGTGGCATGCCCTAAGAGGTTCAGCACTACCACGTATAGGCCCAGAAACAATGGAATAATTGCTTTCATATTAGTTATGCAGACAAGAAATTCCTTGACCAATGTAGGTGTAGCACACCACTCCATTATCCTGATCGTATATTTTTGAGATATACCCACCAGAAGGAGTGATGAAATCAGAAGCAAAGATAATTCCATGTGCTCTTGAGGCCATCGCTACGCCCCCAATGGTCAGGCCCACACCGATGAGAATTCCAAGGAAGATTTTCATAGGTATTAGCGCTTACCTGCTTCGAGGATCGGCAAGCCACCCTCTGTGGGAACGTAGATAATCTGACTGCCCTTCGCACTAATGCCCGTGATGTAGAGGTAACGTAGGTAGTCTTCATTACCCTTGAGCGAATCACCAATGATGGCGTTAGCCTGTGCGACTCCCTTAGCACGCGCCACCTCAGCAGATGCTTCAGCCTCAGCAATCTTCACCTTTGCTTCTGCTCGTGAAGTTGCGGCTGTGTTATTGGCCTCAGCTTCGAGAATGGTGATCTTACGATTCTGCTCAGCCTGTGCGTACTCAGCCTGACCTGATACTCCTGCAATCCACACACGCATGTTCTGCCACCCAGCGATGAGGCCGAATGCAGTACCCACCAAGATGGCGATACCAATTGCGAGTGCGACTAAGCCCATTCCAAATTCTTTCATATTGTTATGCGGTTACTGTTGAATGCCGTGTTGGAATTTCACGGATTCCTGCGAGCTTGCGAGCCTGCGGGAGACCTCCAAATCGGCGTTTGTAATTGTGACTGTCTGGGATGAGACCACGGCGGCAGTCAGTTTCCGTGGGAATCTTTTGATTCTCCTGATGGAACAGCACAAGGTACTCAAGAAGCTCTTCATCAGAGTAGTGACGCGGCCCACCGTTCTGCACCCACTCTTTTGGTTGCAGCTTCGCCATCTCAAGTGCCCTGCTCCATGAGCCGAACGTCTTATAGATGAGGTGGATGTACCGCTGACTGTCGCAATACGTGATGAAGTCCTTCTTTGAGGGAGTGTGCCCAAGCTCCTTTGCGCACTCGTGAATCTTCGCTAATAGCTGATCCGGGCACGTGCCTTTTTTGTTCTTCGATTCAAGTGATTCCTTAGGTTGATAACGGCCCCGCAAGGCGCGGCCTGCACGGGCCTTAGCCATGAACCCCACCCGCTCCTTCTTACTCATGTTTGCCATCCGGCGAATCATCTGAGCCTTAAGCTTTTGGCGCATGGGTTCCGAGATGAGGCTGGTGGTAGGTGAGAGTTTGAAACGCTCACGATACGCATCTGCCCGTAGATCATGCGAGAGATATGCGTGCATACCCACGTGATCGTACAGTTTCCCGCACACATGGCACTGCATCTTCTCGCCGTCATCAAGGGAGATGGAGATAGCACCGTAGTAGCCGAATCCATCTTTCTTTTTGACCGCAAGAAGCGGTTCCTTGTAGTGCTTGAGAGTTAGAATTTGATCGGTCATGTAGGTGTCTTGAAGGAGTGCCATATGAAACCGATGAGGCACAGTGAAGCGGCGCCTGCTTCAAACCAGAATGTTGCTTCCGTGGTGGCGAAGTGAGTACCTATCAGATTGGATAGGAACAAGGTGCCGAAGAAGATTTGCTGTTGAATTACATTCATATGATTCCCCTTACCATTAACGAGCACGCTACGGCTCCTGCGAAGAAGAGTCCCAGCATGAATGGGCGCTGCTCGTTACGCATCTCATGGAAGTAGAAGAGCGTATAGAGCATCTGAGCGATGAAGCTGAAGAGGATCATAGGCTAATCGAAGTCATACACTACGCCCTGAAAAATCTCGCTTCGTAATACTGTCCCATCATGTCGTGTGATTGCTGTAGCCGGGATATTTTCTGTGATCTCGAAGAACCAGCACTTTGCGGGCTTGAATTGTCCCTTAAAGACACGCGAGCCGCACCGTTGACCTTTGCCCATCATCTTAGGGCGGTTGATACCAATGCTCTTGAGGAATGACATTGGTTCCTGTATGCCGCTTTCATCGGCCACTACAAGCTCCACCGGGTCATCATCATCGAAACAGATGAACCACCCATCACCCTCTAGCACGGGATTCTTATACATCTTCCCGTCATCAGCACGCACATAGGTAGATACGAGGCTCATACCTTCTTATTCCAATTAGGGTCCATAAATTGCACAGGGGTACCGTTGTCAGCACATGCGATCTGCAGGTCATCGAGGTTCTTAATCTGCTCAGGGTAGAGACCTGCGTAGTCGCATGCTGCTTCAAGGGTATGCACGTCTTCCGGCTGCATCGTTGCGGCATGCGCAATGTCAGTCAGTCCGAAGAATTCAGTAACCGCGAAGATGGCTACGCTTAGCAGGAAGATGGACGCTCCAAGGGTTATATGGAACGAGTACTTGTGCCACAGCTGCTGCCACTCGCTATTCGGGTTTATCTCGATTTGGCGCGGTGTCGTTATCTGACGCTCGCGTGCAGTCAACCCGAATATGGGATGCACAAACTCACTACTATTATTTTCTGTGTTCTTCATACTCCCTCAGAGTACCGTATCTAATATCCGATACAAGGGCAATATCCGATAGGGTGTGGATAACCGATAAGGGCGTACCTACGCCTTATTCAAAGGGTCATCATCCTCTTCGCCGTATTTATCAAACTCATCGCGGGTGTCTTTGAGGGGATTGGCCTGCAGCTCATTGATGCGCTTCTCAGTGAGCATCCATCGGTTCTTACGCTCGCCCTCCACCATGGAACGGCGCTTATCCATGCCTGCTTTCGATTTCAAAATAGCAGCAATACGCATCGCGTGATTCTGGGTGAAACGTGCCATGGATTCTTCAGGGAACATCTCAGTAAAGATTTCCTGAATGGTGATCGCAAAATCAGGATCGCCCTTGATGTAATCGAGGCGCTTACAGAGCGTATTCATCACAAGGTCTTCCCACGCATCTTCCGGCAGGCGGTCAGCCTGACGCTCTACCGCCTTCTCAAGCGGTACCTCAGGGACTGGGATCTTGTGCTTCCAATTATGGAAGCCTTCAGCAAAGAGCTGTGCACGATTCTCAGTCAACCACTCGAAGTTCACCCGCTCGTTCAGCTCGACTACCCAGTAGCGGCGGTTGCCTGTCATATCACGGAACGGCTGCGTATCATTCGTACTCATCGAGAATACGAAGCGGCGCGGGTACTTTTTCATCACGCGGTCATAGGGAGCGCGGTACTCATCGTGCGTCTCGGTAATGATGGACTTGATCTTGATGGCTTCAGAGCGGTAGAGCGCGGCGCCTTCATCAAGGTCCACAATCATGGCGCCACGGAGTGCGAGGTAGAAATCTTTGTTATCCATTTGCCCGGTGTAGCTCTTGTACCAAGGACCACCAAGGATACGGAAGAACGAGGTCTTGCCGATGCCCTGCCCACCAATCAAAAGGAGCACGTAATCGAACGTTGAGCCGGGTTCCATGATACGGCGTACCATGCCCATGAACCATTGAGCGCCAATACCTGCGTGGTAATCGTCATCCTCCACACCCGTGGCCTGCGTTAGCCAATTGGCGAGGCGAGGAGTACCATCCCACTCAAGCGAAACCAGCCAATCCTTTGCCTCATCGTAGCTATTCTGGTTAGCATAATGAGTAACCGCCGCATGTACCGCCTCCTTGCTTATGTTGCGAAGACCTACCGTCTTCTGCATGAAAAACTGAATCTTCACGAGATCCCCGTCTTCAAGCGGTTTGTTGTTGTACTCAATCTCCTGCCGGAACTCGTTATAACGGATAGCGTCTTTATAGTACGGGTGCTGGCTAAGGACGTTGAGTACATTTGCCATGTCTTTGTAGGGCACCCCGTTGCTGTTCTTCTCAAGACGTATGATCAAATCCTCCCCATCCTCCATCTGAATAGGCGAGAGGATCAGTGACTGGCGCCGTGCCTGCTCTTTCTTAACGATGGATTCAAATGAGGTGCGCAGCTCAGTCGGCGGGAGCGGCGGGGAGTAGGTGCGATTCGCACGTTCAACGGCAGGCCATACTTCTGACTCCCACTCAGTTTCCGGCGCACTGTGCAACAGTTGCCCGATGAATGAGGTGATCGAATCGTTACGGCCTCCCTTGCCTACGCCTATCTTCGAGGAGAGCGTACGCTTTCCCTTCCCGCTTGCGAACATTTTGATAGGGAATGGCACAGGCTCCATATTCTCGATAATCGAGTACTCGCCTCCCACTCGCTTACCGTCTTTCAGATAGTCGGTGGTTGAGTACGGCGCCACTACGAATCCTCCATCACTGCGGATATCGAGACCGGGGTACTGCGGGTACGCATTTGCGGAAACCGTGAGGCCTTTCTGATACTGGTAGTAGAGGTGGTAGCCGCCGTTACCTGTACGCACCGTAAATGTTGCGGGGAAAAGCGTGATGGATGTCGCGGTCTCTTTCTTTCCCTGTGTATCGAGATCAATGACGCTGATTCCTGACACCTTGCCTGTGACGATGCCAATATTGGCATCCGGCCACATCTCCCACCACTTCTCAATCTCTTCTTCAGTTGCGGGTGTCGTTTGGTATTTCTTCCACGAATTAAGTAGGGGCTTTTTATCCTTGCCCACAGGAATCACCGAATAGCCTGCTACAGCGAATTGGAGGGCACGCGAATAAAGGGAAGTGCTTTTCATATACAGGAAACGCCCACCGAGTGCACCAAGAACCGTGAGGTACTTGATCGGTGGGCTTCTGCTAGATACGAAAATTCACGTTCTTGGTGCATAAAAGTAACTATATCCGATTCATGAAAAATACCTAAAAAGGGGTGTGGATAGTGCCTGAGGTATGGCAATTGCCATACCGAAATGGCTTAGGTAAGCCATTGCCATACTGCCATACCTGTTTAAACTTTCAGACGGAGTAGTGGTGAGTGGTACCGTACGTACGGCGCCCCTACCCCCTATATACTATATATACATATTATTTTATATATAGGTATGGTAGGTATGGCAATGGTGATGGTAAATGGCTTAGGTAAACGGTATTTTTGCAATTGCCGTACCCTGAAATCCAGTATGGTAATGCCACAGCTGGTGTGGCATAAGAAAATACCGCCTGATGGCGGTATTTCCCCGGTCTGCATTTTATGTTTCCTCAAGGGATTCGCAGACCCCGGAGCGCAATGCTCATGCTGGTAGTGTACTACGCGCGGTAACTAGCTGGTACCTGCTCTTCGTAGTATTCGATACCCGGAATAGGCGTGTTGGTCTTGCGAGCCTGATTCACTTGGTGATCATCAACGATGAGGTATTTGAGCGGAACCTTTTTGATATCGCTCACTCGCCATTTCTTTACCGTGCGGAATTTAAGCGTACCCGCCCCTGTCTCTATGGTAGATTCAGGTCGCTCAATCTCAGTCATCTTCTTTACTGCAGTGTTGAGGGAAAGCTTTCCCTTCTCCATCTTGGTGGTGATCTTCGCTTCTTCTACTGCAGCACGTTTTGTTTCAGCAGTCTGATACGTGGTAATTTTTCCGCGCAGCTCAGTTATGAACTCAGTGAGTTTGTGTTCAGTCGGACTCCACCTAGCACGTTCCGCTGCAACGGCATCAAGCAGCGGACGCATCACCTCGTTTTTCTTCTTGGTGAGCTTATCTTTGAATACGTTCAGTTCGTTAAGAAGCGATGCTGCCTCTTCCAAGTCCTTAGGTGTGCTTATGGTAATGGACTTAGCCTTTTGTTCGTATACGGTGATTTCATTCATACCTCTTCAGGGTAGTGCATATCGGATATATATTCAAATAGGTTATCCACATCGGATATCGGTGAGTAATTAAGCGGTGTTATCCTATAGGCATGTCCGTTCAGGATCGGGTGAAAGGGCGCCGCAAATGGTGGGACTCTCTTCCTGCAGAAGAGCGTTTTAAACGTATGCAGGCTCTTTCTCGTAAGAAATGGGCAGCTATGAGTCCGGCGCAGCGCAAAGCTCATGGTGAACGGCTGCGTCAGGCTCGCCGCAAGGCACGTTTGAAGCTCAAGAAATTAAAAAACTCGTAGCTTGCGCGTTGCCACTGATCAGCGAGCGGTTGGTGGCAACACACAGGCTTTCTAATAAATCACAATGGCCCCACGAAAAGTAGTTATTACCGGGAGTAAGGCACGAGATATCGTACTTGATGGCGCACGTTTCTTGCGTGATGCCGTAGTGCATACGCTTGGTCCGTACGGTACGAACGGCCTGCTTGAGAATGGTTTGCGCATTACGAATGATGGCGTTTCCATTGCTGCACAGGTGCAGTCAGATGATGAGATTGAGGATCTTGGTATTCGTAAGGTACGCGAGGCCGCTACGAAAGCTAATGATCAGGGTGGTGATGGTTCTACCACCACTGTTCTTCTCACTGTCGCTATTGCTGAGGAGGGTGCAGCACGCCTTGGTGGTGGTACTACCATCGGGAAGATTTCTACCGCTTCACTCATTCGCCAAATTGAGGATGAGAAGAATGAGGTCATTGAGAAGCTTCGTGGAAAGGTGAAGTCTATCGAATCTCTTGAAGAGTTGATTCATTCGGCAGTCGTTTCTGTTGAGGATGAAGAGCTGGGCAAAATGATTGCTGAGGTTCAGTGGGATCTCGGTCCTGATGGAGTGATCATCCCTGAGCAGACTGCTGAGACGCGTACGTACATCGAGAAGGTACCGGGCATCACGATTGATAACGGTCTTGGTATGACTCAGGTGATTAATAACGTGCAGAAGCAGATGCTTGAGCTTACAGATGTTCCTGTGCTCATGACTACGAATACGCTTACGAGCCTGCAGCCTATTCTGCATATCTTCAATGCACTCGCTGAGAAGGACCAGCGCCATGTGGTCATCATCTGCCGCGCTATCAATGAATTGGTCATCAAGCAGATTCAGGAGAATGAGAAGAACGGCTTCTTTATCTATCCAATCAATGCACCGTACGTGAACCAGCGCGAGGTAATGAAGGATCTTGAAGCTGTTCTTGGTGGTAGGTTCGTTGATGCTGATGAGGGTGATGTGGAATCTATTCAGTATTCTGATCTCGGTCATGCAAGCCGTGTCGCTACGAAGCGATACGATGGTGTGATTGCAGGTAAGGAGTCTGAAGAGACTACCGCTCGCATCGCTGCACGTGTGGCACGGCTGGAAGAAGAGCTTGCTGGTGCAGTATCAGACTTTGAGAAGAAGTCTCTTGCTGCACGTCTCGCTCAACTCAAGAGCGGATTTGCTATCGCAAAGGTCGGTTCCGTTTCTGAGACTGAACGTAAGCGCGTGTTCGATAAGGTTGAGGACGCGGTGAATGCAACACGTGCTGCTCTTCAGGAGGGTACGGTGCCCGGTGCAGGTCTGGCATTCAAGGAGATTGCTGAAGCACTTCCTGATACCTACATCCTCAAGAAGCCGCTCATGGCTGTGCATGCTCAGATTACGAAGAATGCTCCTAAGGACTTTGTGGTTGAGGAGTGGGTGCGTGATCCGTTCAAGGTCATGCGTATCGCTCTTGAGCAGGCATGTTCGGTGGCTGGCGATCTCGCCACCATCAACGTTGCAGTGGCTACAAAGCGGGAACGAGCACGCACCATGCAGGTGGTGGATAACGAGGAGTAGACAGGCAGGGATTGCTATACTTCAGGTATGTCATCCCTCAATGATTCACATCCGCTGACTGCACGGCCACGTTCTCTCTGGGATAAGATCACGGGCACTTCGCGCATGTCACGCCCTAGTTATGGTCCACGCGGTGAGTACGTCTTCGATGACGAAGTGAAGAAGAAAAAGAGTGGTACGGATATGTTGAAGAGTGCAATGCAGAAACTATCTGGCGCGAGCAGCTTCAAGAATCCAAATGCAGGTAAGTTCCCTAAGTCGAGTGTGAAAGCACCTGCATATCGAAGTAGGCAGAAGCCGTTCAAGCCATCTGGCCCTACGTCTAATGGCATTGGAGTTGGACCGTAATATGGCTGGCGCACCCTCAGGCAAAGGAATAATGGCAAAGGGCAATCAGCCCCTTGGTCAGAATCAGTTCAAGGTGGTACCTGTGCCACAGCGTAAGCCGAATAAATTTATGAGTGGTGCTGAGCTTCTTAAAAAGGGAATGAAAAAACTCAAGAAGCGGAAATAATATGCCGTATGCATCAGACGCACAGCGAAGATTCTTCCACGCCAATCGTAGTAGGCTCGAACGCCAAGGAGTCAACGTTGGAGAGTGGGATCGTGCAAGTAGGGGGAAAAAACTCCCTGCAAAGGTTAAATCGAAAAGAACTACGCGCACGATTAAAACAGTTCGGAAGGCAAAGAAGAGGTAAGCAATCGCACGCCACTCGTGCGGATATTCGTGCTATTTTGGAAAGTAAATGGAAACAACCCAGCGTAAAAAAGCTCCCAGTTTCAGACGAAAAAGAGCAGCAGAGTTGATGGTTGAAAATGGAGGAAATGCCTCTAAAGCGCTGCGCGATGCTGGTTACTCGGAGTCAATAGCAAATAATCCTCAGAAGGTTACTAAAACCGAGAGTTTTCAAGACATTTTGAAGGAAGCCGGGCTTACTGATCAGTTCCTTACGAAAGCTCTTGTTGCTGACATCAAGAGTAAGAAGGGAAGGCGTAAGGCTGAACTGGAATTAGGATATAAAGTCCTAGGTCGTTTAAAAGAAGGAGGTGGTGGTAACACCACTAACAATCTAATTGTTGTCTCTGATGAACAAGCCGCAAGAATCGCCGCCCGTCTCGCCGGAAGAAGTGATGGCAATGGTTAAGAGTCAGGCTCGTAAGGATCTCATTGCATTTGAAATCGCTACGAATCCTAACTACGTACCTAACTGGCATCATGAGCTGGTTGCTAAGGAGCTTGAGCACATTGAGGCATTCGGTGATCGTGACTATAAGATTCTCATCATTGATGAACCTCCACGTCACGGTAAGAGTCAGCAGGTTTCAATAGATTTCCCGGCATGGTATCTGGGGCGCAATCCTGAGAAAGAGATCATCACGTCAGCGTATTCAGCTGAGCTTGCACAGGACTTTGGAGGCAAGACACGTGAGAAGGTATCAAGTGATATCTTTGCGCACATCTTTCCTGAAGTTATTTTGAAAGAAGATGAGCAGGCACGTGGTAGGTGGCGCACCATGCAGGGTGGCGCCTATACAGCAGTCGGTGTGGGCGGTCCTATCACTGGACGCGGTGCAAACATTGCAGTGGTGGATGACCCGATCAAGAACCGTGAGGAAGCTAACTCTGAGGTGATGCGTAAGAAGCTATGGGAGTGGTTTACTTCTACGCTCTTCACTCGTCTTGAGCCTAACGGTGTAGTGATTGTGATGCATACCCGATGGCACATGCTTGATCTCGTGGGAATGATTCTCGCTAACCCTGAGCTTGCGCCGCGTACGAAGCACCTGCATCTTCCTGCGCTTGCTGAGCAGCGTGAGATACATCGCAACGTGGATGAACCGCTATGGCCTGAGCGGTATAACCGTAATGCTCTGATGGAAATTAAGAACACAGTGGGACCGTACGACTGGGCATCGCTTTACATGGGACGCCCTATCCTCACTGAGCTGCAGGAGTTTAAGCCTGCGTGGTTCAAAGAGACCACTGAATTTCAGATAGACATGATGAATTGCCGTAGGTTCCTCACGATTGATACGGCGATGAGTAAGAATGCACAGGCTGACTTCACTGGCTTCTGTGATAACTCGGTCAACCAAGAGAACTTCTGGCATCTGCGTGCATGGCGTATGAAGCTATCGCCTGAGGAGTTGATTGAGAACATCTTTACGCTCTATAAGAAGTACAAGTACGAGGCTGTAGGCATTGAGCGCACGGCATACACTGACGGTCTCAAGCCGTATCTCGATGCTGAGCAGCGTAAGCGTGGAGTGTTCTTGCCGCTCGTTGAGTTGAAGCACAATCAGGTCTCAAAGGAGATTCGTATACGCGGTCTCATCCCTCGTTATGCTTCAGGATCGGTCTACCACGTGAAGGATGCTTGTGTTGCGCTTGAGGAAGAAATGCAGCAGTTCCCAGTCGGAATCCATGATGACGTGCTCGATGCGGTGGCCTATCAGTTGCAAGTAGCTGACAGCCCAGACGTGGCAATAATGAATCAGCAGGTCACGGTCTTCATCCCCGATTAAGGTTATGCACACACTGCTCTTATACGTACTTGAAAATGAGCGCTACTATGTAGTTAATCCCCATAACTCCATCTACTAATGATCGGTCAACAAATCACGGCTGAAGACGGGAACCCTGTAGTGAATGGCGTAAAGCTTGCTAAGTCTTCGTATCAGCCTAACGAAGAAGTCATTAAGCTTTTCGGACGTGTGCAGCGTGACTACCAAGTTGCGTACACCCTTCAGCATCGTACGTTCGATGAGTTTGATGGCATCTCACTCTTGCAGCGTGCAAAGCTCGATCAGGAAACATTTGCTGCATTCGTAGGTAGCGAGTACCTACCAGTCCATAAACGCTGGCGCTGGCGTGGTCGTAAGAACACTGCCCGTAATAAGCTCATTGGCATCCTCGCGCACATGCTTGCGGCAATGCTCTTCCCATATGTCCGGGCAGTGAATGAGAAGAACGAAGAGGATAAGATGAGTGCTCGCGTGATGGCGATTCTCGTTGAAGACCATCTCCGTAAGGCAGGCTATAAGACTAAGTTCCTCTACATCGTGCTTTCCGCACTTGTGAACCCTGCTGTGTTCGTGGGAGTCGAGTATGTTGAGGCATTCCAAAAGGTGAAGCAGAAGATGCAGGACGGTTCTTATGAAATCCTTGAGGCAGTGGATGAGATTCTTTCAGGCCTCAACCTGAACATCATTCCAATTGATGAAATCATGCTTGCTGACTTCTTCACGGGCCACATTCAGCACCAGCCATATCTCATTCGTGTGCGCCGCATCCCGTGGGATCAGGCACGCTCTATCTATGGCAACAACCCTAATTTCAAATACGTTGAAGCAGGCAAGACCCGTGTGGTACTGACGGGGCAGGAGCATCAAACCCTCTTTGATATTGAGTGGACTGAGGCTGACCGCACGTATGTGCAGGAGATGACTGCGTACTATCGTCAGGAGGATCTTGAGGTGACGTTCGTGGGAGGCGTCTTCATGGGCAATGATCAGGATGTCTATAACAGCAACCCATTCACCCATCGCCGCATGTGCCTTGTTGGTGAGCAGTGGATCACTGTGCCTATCTATCCATTCGCTAAGGCAGGCTTTGAGCCGATTGATCCTACGGGACGATTTGCCTACTACAAATCAGGTGCCTTCAAAGAGTACTGGGATGATGCCTCTCAGAATTTCATGCAGCGCATGCTTCTTGATGGCACGGCGCTCGATGTCATCAAGCCTATCTTTGGTACAGGCATTGCAAAGCTCGATACTACGGTGATTGTGCCGGGTGCATTCGTGGGTATGCCGCCTAATGGTTCAGTGGTTCCGTATTCGCTCAGTCCGAATCTCGCAGCTGCGTACAATGCAATCAATCAGGCAAAGGATGATATGTCTGACTCCACGCAAGACCCCATCATGCAGGGGCAGGTTGAGAAGGGCGTGACCGCGTATGCTACGAGCAAGGCTGAGCAGAATGCTCGCATCTTCCTTGGTGTGTTCGGTCACATGCTTGCGGGACTCGTTACTGACGTGGGCGATCTCGCTATGGATTGTGTGATGCAGTATGCAACGGTGCCTGAGATTGATGCCTCAGTACCTGAGGCTATCGCACTCAAGTACAAGACTTTCCTTGCAAAGTCAGTTGAGAAGGGACGCAACCTCACTAACCGCATTGTCTTTGATGGCACGATGGTAGGCAGTGAGATTTCTCCTCAGGAGAAGGATAGGCGTGAATGGCAGCTCTTCGAGCAGGCGGGAGGTCATGAGTCTGATCAGCGTATTTGGATGGTGAATCCGTACCAGTTCGTGCGTAATCGCTATCAGCTCTTTGTTGATGCTGACCAAATTGTTGATAAGTCCATGGGTACTGATCAACAGCGTGCGGCACTCGCGCTCTCGGTAATGACCAATCCGGCAATCATGCCGTATCTCGATATGAAGAATGTCGTTGAAGACTTTGCCGTAGAGCCGTTCGCTGAGGGCGACCCCGGACGGTATCTGGCAAAGATGGATGCGAACGCAATGATGCGCAGCGTCATGGGCAATAACGTTCCGGGCGCCGCACCAGCAGTGCCGGGTGCACCAAGTGCTCCATTACAAGTTACACCTAGTTAATATGAAAGTTCCTAATCGTAAATTGAAGACTGCAGAGAAGACGGGCAACAAGCTTGTGCCGCTTCATAAGCAGATTGCTACGGGCCGCAAGCCGATCCGTAAAGACATTACTGGTAAAAACAAATAATCATGTACAAGAATGAGACTAAGCATCGCCGTGCAATCGCTGATTGCGGACCTGATGCAACTGAAGAGCAAATCAAGGCACGATACCTTGAGCTTGGAGGCCTCTATGTAGAGGAAGAGGGCGTTGAAGAAGAGGTTGAGACTGAAGAAGTTGAGACACCTTCTGAAGAAGAAGAGACTGAATCAGCTGAGGAAATGACCACTGAAGATGTCGGTCCTGCCTCTACTGATCAGGCTCCTGTTGAGGAAGAGGCATCAGCACCCCGTGGGCGCGGACGCCGTTCCTAATCATGATCGCTCGCCTTCTCTTGTGGCTACTTAAGAGCAAACGACTCTCGAAAGATGACCGTTTGCTATTAATACGTCACTTGTTGACAACCGTAAGTGGGGTACCGCTTCACGGTATACTAATGATAGATGGAGGAGGTAATCTCCTCATCCGTGGTGTCAAACCAGAAGCGGAACAGCTCATTACTTTGCGTCAACACGCTGATGCTCTTCAATCAAATCTCGCGTGGAAGTTGATTCGGGAACAGGTTTTGTATCAAGCAATCTCTCTGGGAGCGTTTGAAGGAACCGATGTAGACCAAATCCTCTTCTCTCGTGCAGGTGTTTGGTTCGGGCAGAAAGAAAAGGAATGGGTTGACCTTTTGGCAGGCACGGCAACTGATGCCTAAATCAGATTAATAGCAACGTAGGCTTATTACGATGGCAGATGAAACAAAGGTAGAGGGAGAAACGGTAACTACCACCGAAGAAATTACAAACGATCCTTCACAGAAGACCGCAATCGAGACTGAAATCGAGCGCGAACAAGGAAAGCAGCAGCGATCCGAAAAGGAGAAGGCAGAGTTCACTCTGAAGAAGAACGCTGAACGTGCACGTGAGCTGGGTATTGACCCTGCTGAAGCTCTCGGTCTTAAGACCGCTGAAGCAGCAGAAGGCGATGATGCTCCCGCAACAATCGGCGCCGTTAAGAATCTTCTGGCAGAAAAAGCTAAAGATACAGCTTTCGAGCTTGCTGATGAGATTGAGGATGAGCATGTTAGGGAACTAACAAAGCTCAACCTGAAGCGCATCATTCCTTCCGGTGATCCTCGTGAGGATCTTCGTCTTGCACGCCTTGCAGCTGAATCTGCAAAGAATGCAAAAGTCCTTGAGGAAGTGGGCCGGGCTGGGCGACCTCGCACGCACGTGAGTGCAGCTGGGGCACCTGCCGCCACTACCGAGACTGAGGTGGAGCTTACCGCTCCTGAAAGGGAGTTTCTTAAGCCTCCGTTCAATCTCACTAAGGAAGCGATTATAGCTGCACGCCCTAAAGCGTAGCTTTCCTGTCAGCTGTGATGGACACTAATTGTCTATCACATGGCAGCAAATCGTGGTGCTTTCACCATCGTGAACCAGATGAACCCGGACTTTACTAAGTCGTGGGTAGTTGGTTCTGGTGCCGCTGCTTCTATTGCAGCAGGCACCCCTACGTCTGCAGTTGACGCTGCAGCCGCTTCGCCGTACCTCGGTACTGTTCAGGCTATGTCTGACGGTAACGGTACGACCTCGCAGCGCTTTACGGGAATCGCAAAGGCTGACTCAACGGATACCGTTGCAGCAGCTGGTGCATGTACCGTATTCCTTCCCCTTCCGGGGCTTGTTTATCAGGGTAAGGCTAAGACCGCTTCTACTGCAGATACGCAGGCAGAAGTGGATGCCCTCTCTGGTAAGCGTGTTGTATTCGACCTCACTACTTCGGTATGGACGGTTGATGCAGCAGCAGCCGATGCAGTTGTAAACTGTGTCGTAATTATTGGCGGCAATTATCGCACGCAGCAGCTTCAGTTCTGGTACTCCTCAAAGGGTACTGTTCTTGACTTCTGCATCAGCGCTTAATGCTTTAATCCTCTCCTACTATGGACGGACTAAATAATGACAGCGCACCGGGCCTGATTCTGGTGAAGACCGCTCTTGATAAGCTCTTCGATGAAGCGACTATCGAGATGGCGGTTGTTGGAAAGGCACGTGCAACTGATGCACTGATCTTCACTCAGGACACGGCTACGAACGCTGCGGTTAACAGCTCTGTAATCGGCGGTGGCGGCTACTTTGGCGTCACTACTGATGACATTGCGCCTACGAACGATGCGGCAGTCACTGCAGCAGCGCTTCGTACCACTCTTGTTTCTCAGTTCAAGAAGAACCTGAACATCTCTCGCACCTTTATGGCAGACCAGCAGCTTTCCGCTGTTGCGAAGTCGGTGCGTCAGCAGGCGCTCACTTGGACCGCGACTCAGGATCAGAACGCCTTTGCGGTTTACGCAAACGGCTTCACTACGCAGACTACTATTGATGGTGTGGCGCTCTTCTCGAACAGCCACACTAACCAGAACGGTGACACCGTTGACAACCTTGAGACTGGCGCCCTTGCGGACTCCACGCTCAACAGCTCGGTTGTGTCGCTCCGTGGTCAGCTTTCCCAGACTGGCGTTATCGCAGGGTATGAACCTAAGTGGCTTCTTACCTCTTCGACCCAGCACCAGACTGGTATGGCAACTGCGAAGTCTGTGCTTCGTGCAGGTACTGGTAACAACGACCTCAACTACTTCTCGGAGATGTATCCGGGCATGGTTGTGAAGTACTCTCCGTTCCTCGATGCAACTTCGACTACGGCATACTTCCTTGGTTCCTCTACCCACGGTGTGTATCGCTTCGAGCGCGAGGCCTTCTTCACGGACCTTGTTGACTGGAAGACCAATCCTAACGACCAGTACATCTACAAGATGCGCGCTCGTGAGGCAGTTGATTCCATTGAGTACTCAGGTCTCGTTGGTTCAACTGGTGCCTAGTTTATTCGCGGCTAATTAAATGCCTATGAATAAACAATCAAACGGAATCGCAGTACTCGCACTCATCGTGAGCGTGGTTACTGCAGGACTCCTTGGATGGGCGGTCTTCGTCAATCCAAGTGAGAGCGCAAGCCTTGGTGGAGCAAACTGTAACAGTGGAAACTGTACGGACTTCACTGCATTGAATACCACTGCTGGTTATTACATCTCTGATGTAGCAACCATCACGTCTTCAATCGCAACCCTTGGCTTCACCACGCAGGGCGGTGGCGTTACAGCTACTTCTTCAACTGGTGCAGGTACGCTCACGCAGGCAAACATCAATGTGGGCCTGATTGAGCATACGAACGCTGGGGCGACTACGATTACTCTTCCCGCATCATCTACGGTCACTTCGTTGATCCCGACTGCAGGACAGAGTTTCCGTCTCACGTACGTGAACCTCGGAACTGGAATTGACACCATTGCTGGTGGTTCAGGAACGCTTCTCCATGTTGCGTCTTCAACCATCGCAACGGCGCTCAAGACTATTGCTCCGAGTGGTTCGGCAACCTTTGTCTTCACACGCAAGTCCAATACGGACATCGTGGTTGATATGGTTCCGGCCCAGTAGCGATCACATCCGCTGCCCCTTTCCCCACGGAAAGAGGCAGGGATGTGCTCGGTAGAAAACTTAATCAAACAAAGCCATGGCTCTAAATATCAAACAAATTTCAGCACTCATCGCAGCTTTTGCGTTGATGGCTAGCGCGTTCATGTTTGCAATCCCGGCGCATGCGAATCCGATTCGTCAGGCGCCTCCTTCTTCAACAGCTTCTGCTACCACGTCACCTACGTTCATGACGCCGGGTACGGCCACTACTACGGTCTACCTTGACTCATTCGCAGGAGGTAGCACGCAGCAGTACGATGCGGTCTCGCTCCTTACGCAGCTCTTTGCTTCTTCAACTGCTACGACTCTCAACATGACCGTTGAGTACTCGGATGGCGTTGCAGGTGTTGACTGTACGGCGACTCCGACTGCTTGTGACTGGTATCAGGATGCGACTATCGCAATGACCAATGCATCGACTTCACAGCCGTATGCAATTTCAAATAACAGCCTCAATACCTACTCGTGGACCTATGCATCTACGACTCAGGGAGGTGCAGCAGGCGTTGCAACCAGCAATCGTGGTCTCAAGGCAATCAATATTCCTGTGACTACTCGCTACGTGCGCGTGTTCTATACGCTTCCAATCGGCAGCACGAATGGCGCCGTCTGGGGCAAGCTCGTACCATTCAAGCAGTCTAACTAAACGCCCTATGCACGCTGTAGGAGACCTGAAAACAAGCGTGGCAGCACTCCTCACAGGAGTGGACATGAACGATGTCACGGAACCGGATCTTGCTCTTGCACGTGCAGCACGCACGGTAGCTCAGAAGATTGATGCGCCTGAAGCAACAGGCCGTGAAGCCATCACGCTTTACGATGGCGTGCAGTATTACAGTGCCCCTCTTATCTTGTTCGGCAGTAACTTGGTCATCATCAGGCGTCAGGGAGATGCGAGTAACCCATGGGATTACAACTACAAAGTCCCGATTGATATCTTCACCAGAACTAAGCACTTTCTACCGAATGGCTACATGGTGGATTTCGAGTATGACAAAGGCATTGGCCTTATGGGTATCGTCTCTCCAATCCCGATGCCTCGCGTCATCATTGACCCGATGTCTAACCCAGATAACTGGACCGCATCAGGAACTGCGAGTACACCAGTAGAAGACACGGCGAATTACTACCAGCCTCCTGCATCTCTACGATTCAATGTCACGGTGGGTACAGGTATTCTCACGAATAACCTGCCTAACGCGATTGACCTTTCTTCCTATCAGGGAGTGGGTGTGGTCTTCCTTGCGATTGAGACGCCATCAGCTGATGACCTCACCTCATGCACTATTCGCCTCGGATCGAGCGCGACTGATTACTATGAGGTGACTGAGATTGAAGGATTCCTTGGTGCATGGGAAGCCGATAATTGGCTGCTTGTGGCACTTGACCTTGCAGGGGCAAGTTCCTCAGGTTCGCCAAATATGGCAGCGATTGATTACGCACGCGTCTCATTCGTGGCAGCGGGTACTCTCACTAACTTCCGTGTGGGTGGTCTCTGGGTTTCGATGCCTTCTCAGAATGAGATCATCTACCAGAGTGCAGCACTCTTCAAGGACACTACAGGTGCCCTCTCGAATGTGGTCACGAGTGATTCAGACCTCATCACACTCAATGAGGCGGCATACGCCATCCTTGAGCTTGAGTACGCTAAGACGATTGCTCTTCAGAACTCAGGTGGTGTGTATACCGATCAGATTAAGGCGTTCGATCAACAGCTCATGGATACAGGTAGTGAACTGGGCCTGTACTCGATGTATCGGGCAAAAGAACCAAGTGGAGTACTCCGCACCAGCGGATCATGGTACGACCCTCCTTCCAATGGGGGAGGGAGCGTATCTTCTAACGCATAATGTCTGCTACTCAAGATAATTTTAAGTTCACAGTCATCGGGGACCGTAAGGTACCGTTTGAAGGTTACGTTTCTACGGATGACCCTACTAACACGGCGAAGACCGTGCTGGTACGTGGTTCCCAGAACACCTACAAAGATTTGAGTCAGCAGATTGTGAATCGTTGCGGCATGAAGCGCCGTGGTGCAGGCGATAACACTGAGAATGGCATCATCACGGACTTCATCTGGTACGACTCAACGGCTCGTACGATTCCCGTGCGCGTGCTTGCTGATGGCAAGCTTCAGTTTGAATCTGATGTGGTCACGCCCGGCACATTCCTCTGGTACACCCTTGGTACCTATGCAGATCACACACGCTTTATCTTCTCGCCGTGGTGGAACGATGGTGAGCAAAAAGACTGGCTTACCATGGTCAATGGTTCGCCTGACATCATCGCGTGGAGTGGAGGTATCACCACTATTGCTTCTGTAGGTTCGTTCACAGGTGCAGCAACTACGATTGACCCAGTAGGCACAGGATCGGGCATCTCAGTGGGCACGATCTGGGAAGTGGTAGGAGGCGGCGGCACTGGCTGTACGTTCTCAGTAGACTCAGTAGACGGTAGCGGCGCGGTACTGACGTATACGCTCCTTACAGCAGGCTCTGGCTATAGCGTGGGCAGTGGTTACGCCTGTAACCTCATCAGCAGCGGTACGGTGGGCACGAATGCTACGTGTGACGTTGATGCCACTACGAATGGCTACTCCATCACGAAGGCGGGCACTACCTCATGGTTTGAAGTGGGTTTTTCAACCTCAGGCACTATCGTGGCTGATGGTGTTGAATACTCTTATTCTGAACTTTTGAATGCCGATAGCACTACCACACTTCGATTCACTTCTGATACGAGTGGTCTGACGATTGGTGCGATTGTGTATCAGTCTCTAGTGACCACTTCTAACGCTATCGGCGCTCAGTACAATATTGATTTCTCGATTGTGAATAACAATCAGCTAATCATTGGATCGTACGCCTCGCGCATCGCGTATGCTTCATGGCAAGAAAGCTATACGGACTTCACGCCTACGGGTTCCATGGAAGCCAATCTGGTGGGCAACCCGTTTATTCTCACGCTCGATGATACGTTGAAGGGCTTTGCGATTCGCAACGGTAATCTGCAGGTCTCTGCAGGTCTCTCCGATTGGTACGACATCGTGATTGATAAGGTGCAGATTCCAAACTCCGATGCGGCGGTGTATCTGCAGGCCATTAACGTGAATAAGAAGCCGGGTGCAGTGCTCTCTGCAGCTCTCGGTCAGGAATTTATTACGAACGTGGGTGATGACGTGTACTACGTGGCGCAGGATCACCAGATTTACATCTATGGTTCGTTCACGAATCAGTTCAGCACGCGCTTCCCAGCACTTTCTCAGGCCATTCGTGATGAACTTTCGCAGGAAGACTTCACGGGAGGCTCGCTTAGGTCCATCAATGACACGCTCAACCTCACTTCGATCACCTCAGGTAAGACCTATACCTACTCAGCACGTCAGTTTGTTGATGCTACGGGCAATATCGTTGCTGAACGCCTCTGGTACCCACCTCAGGTGTGGAATATCTCACGCATGTCCGTGATTGACGGGGTGATTTTCGGTGCTTCAAGCCAAAATCCTCAGTACTATCAGCTTTTCGACACGGGACAGTTCCATGATGACACTCCTACCGATGAGGTGGCGCCATATGAGTGCGTTGCTCGATGGGCATACTGGAATTTTGATGATCGCACCATTCTAGGCGACCTCAGTAAGCTCTATGTGGAGGGATATATTGCTGAAAACTCAGATTTGCTTGCACGCATGCGTTTGAATTACCTCGCGTCCACTGATTTTCAGGAAGACACGATTTCAAGCATCGATGTGAACCCATATCTGTTCACAGATGCGGGATGTGTGCCGATTGGTGCCGGAATTGGAGATCATTCCATCGGTGGTGAGGGATTGGATGAATTCGGGAACCCTCAACTTCCTAAATTCAGGAGCATCACTACATACAAACGTAAGAATGTCTTCGAGTATCAATTTGAGCTGTATTCGTTCGTGCTGGATAGCCAATGGCGAGTGCTCGCAATTGGCACAAATGCTTCCCCGGTTCTCCCCAAGCCTATGTTCCTGCAACCTTCATCAACCAGTTAATATATAACTTATGACCGCTACTCTCCCTAAAACAGCCGCTGACTTCAAGCAAGCTCTCAACATTCAAGTGATCGCGGGTGATACGACTGCCACCCTCAACTCGAAAGAAGACGCTGATGGAAATGACCTCGCCAATGGTCTCTATGGCTTTACCATCGATGGTGATAATCAGTACAAGGAGTACATCATCTGTACCCTGACAGGTCTTGCATTAAGCAATATCTATAGTGTGAGTGCGCAGGGCGTAGCCACTGCAGGATTCGGTGAATACCATCGTAAGGGAGCATCGGTGGAGATCACGGATTGGTCAGTGCTCTACGCGATTCTTCAGAATATGACGGGACAGGTAGGATTTGATTCACTCAATCCTCTCTTCTACGATGCAGCACCTGCTCTCGGTAGTTCCAATCAGTTTGCAACGGTGCAGTACGTGCTCGATCACATCAATGGCGGCGCAGTTTCGTTCAATGCAGAAGTCGTCTCAGGAATGGCAGGAGAGACTATCTCATCAGGTCAGTGGGTGTACCTGAAAGAAGCGGATGGCCGCTGGTACAAGACTGATGCGACTGACACTGCGAAGAGCATGAACGTGAAGATCGGTAAGGCACTCGGTGCCGGAACCGCAGGCAATGCCATTGCAAATGGTGTGTTCATCGATGGCCTTGAGACCGCAGGAACCTATGCGGCATTCACGAGTTACTACCTCTCGAATACGCCGGGTGCTCTTGCTACTTCACCGGGTACTAACTCTGTTCTGGTGGGTATCTCTGACGGCAACAGCAAGCTTCCTTTCGGTCTTATTCCACCTTCAACTCGCAATGCCCTCGTGGGCGGTGGAGCATACGGCACTCCTTCAAGCACGAACAAGTTTGCTACGACTGACTACGTTACCTCGGTCCATAAGTTCGGTGGTGATGGAAGCGATGGTGCTCTCACCATTACGTCAGGCGCTACGAATATCAACCTTGGTGGGGCTGCAATCGTTAAGAAGAATTACACCTCTATCTCCATTACAGGTACGGGTCAGCTCACGTTCTCGAATCCGCACGCAAACGGCACGATCATCATCCTCAAGTGTCAGGGGAACGTAACCATCACTTCTTCAGCATCACCTGCTATCGATGCTTCAGGCATGGGAGGTGCGGCAGGTACTGGTGCAGCAGCAGGTGCTGCAGCTGCAGGTACAGCAGGAACAGATGGAGTGGCGTTTGTAGGCGTAACGCATAAAGGACTCGGTGGTGCTGGTTCAGGCGGCACAGCAGGTGCTGACGGCGCTGTAATGACGCCTGTATACCCTACGACCTTCTACTACAAGAGTATTGGTGCATCGTGTGGCGCAGGAGGCGGTGGAGGTGGCAACGGCGGTAACTCAGGAGCTGGTACGCTTGCAGCAGGTGGAGATGGTGGACGTGGAGGTGCAGCACTCATCATCGAGTGTGCAGGAGCACTGAACTTCACCAGTATTCCCGGCATTTCGGTGGCGGGTAAGGATGGGGCAGCAGGCGGTACAGCTACCTCAACTCGTGCAAATGCAAACGGCGGTGGAGGTGGTGCAGCAGGTTGCTGTCTGATCCTCTATGGAACACTTACGGCAAACTCAGGCACTATCGTCTCTACAGGTGGTGCAGTAGGCGCGGTGGGTACAGGAGGTTCAGGAGGCGTGAATGGTGGGCCGGGCGGTGGAGGTGCAAATCTTCTCGCTGGTGCTAGCGGTGTGGGCGCTGCAGGCTGGTCACTTGTAGCGGCGAATACTGAATTCTTCTAAACATGGAACTTACTTACGAGCAGGCAAAGCAAAACCTCGATACCGGGGGTCTTCAGGGTACCGACCTGCAGAACGCTCAAGGCGTGCTTGCGAAGAAGTACGCAGTTGATAAAGCGATGGCGAATCCTACTGTTCTCACGAACACAGGCATTATTGAAGATAAGATTCCCAAAATCACCTCTGAGGCTGAGAAGACTCTTGGTGGAGCGCCACCGGGATGGGATGCCGCTACCTATGCCAATTTCAAGGCTGCTAACCCCGGTCTTGAGCCTACTGCTGAAGATACGGCACGCATGCAGAATGCAGGCGCTGCTGATAAGCCTGCTGATCCTCTTGGTGACTACTTCAAGAGCACTTATGACGATATTGAGAACGATCCCACCATAGGCGTTGAAGAGCGCATGCTGAACAATCTTCAGGCAAGTGGAGATGCGGCTACTGCTTCATATATCGATGCCATTAAGAAGAACTTTCAGGCAGATCAGGAACAGCTTGCGTACTCCCAGAAGGCGAATAAGGCCGTCACTAAGAACTCCCTGCTTCGTGCGGGTACTGCTCGCTATGCTCCTACTGTTGCGGCAGGAATCATGTCAGCAGAAGCACGTGCTGACGTGCGCACCCTTTCAAAACTTCAGGCACAGGAGAATGTGCAGATTGGTGAAGCAATGCAGGCGAAGCAAAATAATGACTTCCAAATTCTTGAAAAGCGTCTCGCTCAGATTAAGGATATTCGTGATCAGAAGCGCGACCTTGCTAAGCAGATGTTCGATGCCATGCAGAAAAAGCAGGATCAGCTCAATAAGGACATCGGTGATGTGGTTAAGGAACTTGGTAAGAATGGTGCTCCTGCTGAAATCATTGCAGGCGTGCAGAATGCAGGCTCACTCGGTGAGGCTGTGGCAAATGCTGGTGATTACCTGCAGTCTGGCCCCGGCACGGTAGGTGAGTATCTTTACTACAAGCGTGACGCCATCGCTCATGGTCAGGTGCCAATGAGTTACAACGAGTACGCTGACATGGATGCGAATCGTAAGCGCTCCATCGTGAATATCAATGGCGGTGGTCTCTCAAGCCCTGAGCAGACACGCTTCATCACGATCACGAATAAGTATCAGGCAGACCCTATCATCACGGCCTCTCTTAAGGCGAATCAGATCAAGCAGGTTGCTGATGCGATCATTGCGGACCCTAATAACACGTCCAATCAGCTTTCATCTCTCTACCTCTTCGTTAAGAACCTCGATCCTGATTCAGCAGTTCGTGAGGGTGAGCTTTCCCTTGCGAATAAGACTCAGAGCTACCAGCAGCAGTTCGGTAATCAGCTTACCCGCCTTGGTAAAGGTCAAGTGTTGAGTCCTGCAGCTGCAAAGGAACTCGCTATCGCTACGAAGGCGCTTGTGAGCACGTGGCAGGAAACAGCAGATCGCAAAACCAATCTCTATAAGGCTCAGGCTAATAACGCTTCACCTGCCATTGGTCAGGCGTTTGATGGCTACCTGACCGACTACAATGATTACAATGCTCCTGCTGATGCGGTGCAGAAGGAGAACGATTTCAAGGATAAGGTTGTCAGTTACGGCACTACGAATCCTAAGGAACAGGCACACATTCGTCAGCTCGCTGGCGTGGTGCAGCCGGACCTCGGACGCGCTTATACATGGGAGGAAATCGCCCAGATTCTAGGACTCTAAAATTATGCTTACTCCTGAACAACTTGCCGCCGCCCGTCAGAAGATAGGAATTCAGGCACCGCCTGATCCTGCTATTGCTAACCGCAATAGCACTCTTGATGCTGCATGGGGTGCACCAAAAGTAGAAAAGCCTAACCCAGTGAAGCCTGTAGTCGAAGGTGTAGTTGATATCTTCAAGGATCGCGGCGAGAAGGCCGTAGGCATCGCTGAGCATAGTGCAGAGAAGTACAACGAAGAGACCAATCCTTTCTCGAAGGCTCGCGTACTTCTTGAAAGTGGCTTGCGTCAGGCAGGCAACGTTGCTGGAACAGTGGGTGATTTCATCGCAAAGCCTCTTGAGGCTGGTATTGATGCCGTCTCTGACCTTCCTACCGTGCAGCGTGCCGCATCGCATCCGGCAGTTTCTAAGGCACTTGATGAGGTGAATAAGGGCGTCTCAACGGCCACAGATGCATGGAAGAAGTTTGAGACTGAGCACCCTGAGCTTGCTAAGGACATTGGTTCAGCCGCAAGCATTGCTACGCTCTTCCCTCTCGGTAAGGCAGCACAGGCAGGTACTAAAGCTGCTGAAGAGACTGCTGCGCACATCGCTAAGAACAGCGAGAAGGTCGCTCAGTTTGGTGCTGATGCGACTAAGGCAGGTGAAGAGTTGCTTGCGCCTGTGGCAAAGAAAGTCGGTCAGGTGGTAGCGCCTAAGGCCACACCGGGTGAGGCAATGGGTGAGATTCTTCAGGGAAAGCCGAAGGATGTGACCTCTGGCTTCCGTGCAGTCGCAAGTAAGAATGCCGATGGCACGCCTGTGCTCGATCTCAAGGGTGTGAAGACCTACGAAGATTTCAGTAAGCGTCTCGATACAGGTATTAAGAATCTCTCACGCAAGGTTGACTCGCATCTCGCGCAGGATCACACCCCACACAAGCTTGATGAGCTGGTGGTCACTACGAAGACGCCTGCAGGAACAGCAGTCACTACGAATCACGTTGAAAAGGCACTCAATGATCTCGTTGAGATGTATGACAAAACGGGTGAGGCTACCAAGAAGGTGGCAACTGAAGAACTCCTTGCAACTGCGAAGAAGGACGGTCTTACCTACAAGCAGGTGAACGATATCGCGCGTGATTACAATATTGAATTTGGTAAGAAGGCATTTGGTAAGACGGGTGAGCCTCTTACCTCAGTGAATGCTCAGGCGTACGAGAATACGCGTACGGGCGTGAAAGAGACTGCACGCAAGGGTATGGGTGGTACTGAAGCGGTTGAGGCTGATAAGGTCATCTCATCGCTGTACGACACTAAGACGCTCGTTGATAAGAACGTGCTCGCAGTCAATAAGCTTATGCAGCGCATCCATGATCGCGGCCTCATTGAGAAGGTGGGCTACCTTGGTGCGAAGTACCTTGACCTCCTTACAGGTCACTCAATCCGTGGCTTTGTGGGCGGTATCCTCCCTCGTGGTGTAGGTAATAAGGTGATGAATGCGCTCGATCTTCAAGAGCACCTTGGTAAGAACCTCAAGATCATTCAGAAGGCTGCTGAGTCAGGAAGCAATGCTGATATTCAGAAGGCCATGAAAGTGCTCGCTGATGATCCAATCAAGAGCACGGGTAACTTCGCTCAGGTGGGAGAAGTCGGTACGAGTCCGTTTGCGATTGCGGAAGAGCACATTACGTCTGCTAAACAGATTATTGAGAATCTTCCAAAGGAAGAGATCAATGCACTTGGTGGTATGGATGAACTGATTTCACGCGCAAAGATAAACATGGTTGATGGCCTGAAGGCTGAGGGCTTCGTAAAGGAAGCGAAACTGCTTGATGCACTCGATGCTGCTCACTTCAAGACGATTGAGCAGTTTGATGATGCCGTGCGTAAGACGTTTGAAATCTTGAAGCCTGTGCCAATCGAAATGCCGCCTGCTGAGATTATTTCCCCAGAAATAACACCACCATCCCCGTAATGGTTGATACACTTTACCTATGCCACAGCCATCTCCTTACATGACTCCTGAGATCAAGAAACTCGCTGAAGAGCGCAGTCGTACAGGCATGCAGGAAAAGGCGCTGAGTGACCTTTTGGCAATTCATGATCGTTTCCTTGAGCGCCTTGGTGAGCATCAGGTGTCGGTGCAGGAGGTAAAGGATTACGCAAAGACCATCGTTGATCACGCTGAGCGCATCCTGAATCTTCCTAAGGGTGAGAAGGGAGATCAGGGTGATAGGGGAGATGACGGCGACTCAGTGGATTTTGAAAAGGTGGTTGCTGCCGTGCTCGCACGCATGCCGGAAGTGAAGCATGGAAAAGACGCTGATCCTGACATTATTGCCACTCGTGTCATCACGCGCCTCACTAAAGGACAAAAGGACAGCAAGGAGTCCGTTATCGATATGCCTGCAATTATCAGTGCCGTCATCGGACACCTTAAGGACAAGAAGGTTCTCTCTAAAGAACACATTGGTGGCCTTGAGGAAGAGATTTCGTCCTATAGGAACCAGCTCGCCGGAAAGCATTACGGTGATGATACGTGGGCGCGTGGTGGAGGCGATACGGTGGAGGCCGGGTCGGGCGTCACGATCACTTCAAATGCAGCTGGCCGTAAGGTCATCAGTGCCGTGGGTACGGCGCCTGTGGCCCTCACTCCTACGGGAACGGTGAATGGCGTAAATGCTACGTTCGGGGTGCTCTCGCAGCCTTCTTCAGTCATCTCAGACGGTATTACGTACTTTGAGGGCGCCGGGTACTCGTACTTAGCTGGCAACATTACTATGGACGTGCCACCGTCTCAATACATCCGCTACTATGCTTAAAAAACTTCTCATCGGGCTTCTCTTCCTTGCATCCGCTGTACCAATGGTGGCATACGCAGCGCCTGTCTCATGGGACTTCAGCGCTGGCACGAACATTCTGCAACCGCTCATTTCAGGTGCCACAGCTCTCATCAAGGGAGATCGCTATCAGGCAACAAGCACCACGGCTTCCTCCACCCTCCCGTGGCTTGATACGGTACGCCTCTCAATCTCAAGCATCACGGCAGGAGACTGTGTGAAGGCAAGCACGGGAGGCTTTCTTGTGGGTACAGGAGCACCTTGCGGTACGGGATCAGGCACAGTTACGCAGGTGAATACGACCTACCCAGTCACGGGTGGGCCATTCACTACGTCAGGCACTATCGCATTGGCATTTGGTACGACTACCTCAAATACGTGGGCAGGAACACAAACTTTCACGAATCCAATCGTGATCAGCACTCTTTCTGGCACATTGAATGCTAATAATGGAACGGTATATGCAACAGGAACCTCAACTCCTACCGTAACAGCCCCTATAGCTTACTCAGGTACTCTCGGACAGTTCATTGGTGGGGTTTCTGGTGCTTTCACGTGTAACGTGGCATCTGGTTCTCAGCCTGGCTGTCTTTCCTCTGCTGACTGGACCTCTTTTAACAACAAAGTCAGCTCCACCTCCCTTTCAGCAACCTACCCCGTTCAGTACAACAGCTCTACGGGTGTGTTCTCCTTGGCGTTCGGCACAACTACGTCAAACACCTGGGCTGGTACCCAAACCTTCACAAACCCAATAGTAGTAAGTACGTTTAGTGGTCTCCTGGCTGCAAACAACGGACTTACCTACGCCGTAGCAACATCAACCAACTTCGTCACCTCCATAACAGGGACAGCAAAACAAATAACTGCCTCAGCCGGAACGGGTGCAGTGACTCTTTCACTACCAGCTTTTGTGCAATTCCCAGGAGATATAAACGCTACTAACGCCTCAACCACCAACGCAACTACTACAGGAGCTGCGTACTTTACGGGTGTAACCGCATCTCGCCCTCTGTATGTAGATTCGACTGGAAAGCTTGGATCGGCAGGTAGTGGTACATCAGGAAACTGTGTACAGTGGGGCGCCAATAATACACTGGGTGACGCAGGTGCTGCGTGCGGTACAGGAGGTGGAAGTTTTGCGTGGCCTTGGACTTCTGTCAGTGTTTACGGTGCCCAGAATTGGGCCACCACTTCTCCTATGCAGTTCCAGGGCGCAATTAACGCGTCCTCAACAATCCGTATAAAGACGAACACTCTGTCTGTAAATAGCATTGGTTTCTTCGATGTGCAGCGCGATGCTCAGACTGCCGGAAACGGTTACACACTTGCCCGTATCAAAGCACCAACGGGTGCTTCAGAAGAAGCAACACTCGCGCTCCTCATAGACTTTGATCAGAACAATGCCGGAGTGAATGAGCGCTTTGTTGATTTCTATAGTGAACGTTACTCAGATTCAAACCAGGCAGGTATTCGTATCTTCCAAACAGGAAGTGCAACACTCCCTAATGCCTTTGTGTTTGGCTGGAAGCTCGAGGCAGGATCTAAGGATTCACAGAATGTGGCAGCATTCTATCCTAACGGCGGCTGGCTTTTTGGTGGCCCTGCTACCACTACACAAACATCCGCAACTCTGGTTACTGTTTCCTCTACGACTGCTACAAACCTTCTTGATGTGAAAGCGGGTACGGGCGCTTCACGTTTTATAATACTTGGAACAGGCAATGTTGGAGTTGGCTCTACCAGTCCATTTACACGCCTTGGTGTCGCAGGGACCATTACTGCTCAGAATATTAATGCAACCTCTACCTCGTCTACGAGTCGTTTTGATGGGATCGTGCAGGTGATTACTCGATTCATCGGGGTCGTGGGTTCTGCGTTCACGCCAACCACTGAAGGCGAGACGGGTATTGATACTACCAGCAACCAGTTTAAGTTCTACTCGAATGGTGCAGCACGCGTTCTCGGCAACGGAAATCAGTACGCTTCATTCATTATCTCGACCACAACGGCATGGACGGGTACTACCACTATGCCCCTCGGTCCCTCGTATGTTGCCGAAACGTGGAACGGAATCCAATGTTTCACTGATACAGGAACGGTAAATGTATCTATCTATGATGGTACGAATCGCATGAACCTATTCAATGCAAGCACGACTGTGGGTACCGTCACTCTCTCGACCAATAACACCTTCACTGCGGCTGAGAAACGATACGTGGACGTTGGTACTCCCGCTTCTAGCCCTACTGTCATCTCTTGTACTGTCTCTAAGAGCCTGACGGCTGATTAACCTATGCAGAACTGTCTCTATTTACTAGCCACTCTCACGGTAATCGGCATCATCGCTGGACTAATGGCTGTTAGCCATCAATCGCCGATTGGAGGTGTTAAGGAAAGGTCAGACAAAGTGCTCAAGGCCGAGTTTCGTGGCATTCCGAAAGACACGAGATTGGAGTGGGACAACGGCAAGTACGTCCCGGCCAGTGTGCCTGGCTACGAGAGTAAGGCTGACTACCCGGACTCGTTTTGGGTATATGACGAAGAATCTTTAAACGGAAAGGTAAAATGAAATATCTCCTTCTATTGCTGATCATACTGATCCCCTTTCATGCAGACGCCGCATGGAAAATAATCCTTGGCGGTGAGTTGAACTCAGCCACCGATGGTGTTGAAGTGACCACCAATTCTGCACCTCTTGCAGTAAGTACCACGCAGAAACATTCCGGTGCAAATTCATATCGTGTAAATGCTGGGGCTGGTTTCCAGCGTCAGGTTATATACACCGCTAACCAAACGGCCACCAGTACGCTTCGTGTTTGGTATTACCCAGTCGCACGCCCAAATGCCAATACACAGTTTTTGCGTTATTCCACCACAGGTAATGTTTCAGTAGGGAACATAACTATGATTACCAATGGTACCCTTGTTCTCCTTAAGTCAGACGGTACCCAGATTGGATCAGCATCTGCTGCCCTACCGCTTAACCAGTGGTCTTGCGTGGAACTAAGCACAGACTCCAGTTCCGCTACCGGCCAACTTGAAGGACGTGTGAATGGTGTGCGTTTTGCTCGTGGTGCTAACTCCAACCAGGGGAGCTGGGCGCGTGTTCTCTGGGGTAACATCACCGGCGCACAGACCACGAATGATGGTTATTTTGACGATATCGCAGTTGTTGATGCTCGTGCTCCTGACTATGCCGGATGTGGCTCTACTGTTTTTCTTCAACCGAATGCAGCGGGAGATGCAAATGCTTGGCTCGACACTTCAGGAAGTGCAGGAACGAGCAACAACTATACTTTGGTGAATGAAATCCCTCCTGATGACGCTACCTCTATGGTGCAGAACGGCATCTTGAACTCTGAAGACCTCTACAACTTTAGTGACTCAGGGCTACAGACGTATGACACTATAAATGCTTTCGGCATTGGAACGCGTCATCGTAACAATACTGCCGATGCAGTGACGGCTTTTCAAATTGAGTGGGAGGCTTCATCGGGAGGAACTAAAGCAAATAGCGTATCGCTTGTACCAAATTCAACTACCTGGACATCGTATGGTACGAGTGCCAATACAGGTGATACATTCAAGTTCTCAACCACAACGACGACTACCGGGGCGGCTCTTACCAGCACGATAATGGATTCGATGCAGGCAGGATATATAGATTCTGTATTGAACGTGAACCGAGTGCAGATAACGAGCATCTGGGTCTATGTTGATTACACAGCAGGGACACCTCCGCCAAGTACAGGAGGCACCCAGTTTTTCATATTTGAATAATATGGCACTAACAGACAGCGAACAGTTGAAGCAACTTACGGAAGCAGTTGAAGCGCTGCGTAAGGACATCACACCTGTGATTGAGATAGCGCCTAAGCTCAATACCATTGTTGAGGCGTACGACTCCGTGATCTTCGGCAAGAAGTTCCTTATCGGACTGGCTACGGTAGTAGGCTCCCTCGCCGCTGTAGGGGGCGGCGTATTGTGGCTTATTAATTACATTCGCCATGGAACCTAGTATCGGACATGCGCCGGGAAGAACGGGTGAAGATGAACACGAAGTAATCGTGCATATTGAGGATCATGGTCTTATTCTCCCTAAGATTGTGGAGAATGACCACTACGTGCTCGGTGGATATTCAGGCATCGTAAATCGGCCTATTTTAATGCCCGGAGGCCATGGCTGGGGTGCTTTTAAGCCTTCTATCGAGATTCAAAACAAGAACGGCCTCGAAACAATGAACTGTACCAATTATGGTACGCATAATCCCCTTGAGACCCTTGCTAAATTTAAGGGGTTTGATGACTTTCCTACCGACTGCTCTGAGCGCTATAGCGGCGTTCTCACGGGCACTACGAAACAGGGTAATGACCCGCACGCAGTCATTGAGATGATTCGTACTGACATCGGCGTGATTCCTGAAAGCTTCCTGCCATTCAGCGATAAGATCACCACGTGGGATCAGTACTATTTCCCTCGCCCGATGTATGCGGAGTACCTTGAAATTGGTAGAACGCTCCTGCAGAAATTTAAGATTGGGCATGAGTGGGTATTCGGACGCGGTTCAACACTTACTGCGAAGCAGAAGAATGCAGCGCTTATTGATGCTCTTCAGTACGGCCCAGTAAGTGTGTCAGTCTATGCATGGAAATCAGGTAATGATGATCTCTACTTCAAAGAAACCTATGATTCAGATAATCACTGGGTAGAACTGATTGATTTCGTTGAGGGTAAATATTGGATCGTGTATGACCACTACGGCCTCTTCGGAGATATCACCAAGGTTGAAAAGAAGCTCCGATGGGAATACGGCTTTGATGCCGCCAAGGTGTATTACCTCGAACGCAAACCGTACGTGCCACAGCCTACGTTTGGCCGCTATCTCTGGGATATCCTTGTGGACCGCTTGCGCCGGGGCTTCAGTAAAATCCTCGGTGCCCTTGTACCTGTATGATTGAACGCTTCATCAACTTCTTTAAGAGCATAGCTGCCTTTTACGCAGAACTCTCACTGAAGCTGCATGAGGCAGAAGCAGTCCCAGCACCAAGGCCTCCTGTGCCTATACCGATAGAGGTACCATTACCAAAACCACCAGATACTATGCCTGACCCACTCACTACACTTCGCCCGTGGACCACTCAAAAAAATTACTACCATAACGTAGGCGTGCTCTGTGATCGCGTAGGCCTCACATATGGTCAAAAGAATATCGTGCGCAGATGCATCTTCATTGAGTCACGCTTCAGGGATTTCTATGCCGATGGCACGCCTGTGCGTGGCTTCAACAAGAACAAAGACGGCTCTATTTGGTCAACTGACTGGGGCGTAGTGCAAATAAACGACTGGTATAAGTTCAAGCATATTGGTCCCGGCTGTATGTTTTCTTCTACGCAAGACGTGCTCAATAACCCTGAGCGAGCCATCTTGTTCATGGCGAACACCATGAAACGGACTGGGAAGTTACAGCCATGGGCGAGCTACACGAGTGGCGCCTACCTCGATGTCCCCACCGCTGCCCTACTCGCATTTAAAAGCTAAGCTACAATTTATCTATGGCATATAAACGATATGGTGCGATCAGTTCCTCAACGAATCCCGATGAGATTTCCATGACCGTTATGGCGCTCGTGAAGGTGATCGGTGGTTTGCTTGTGGCAACAGGCGTCATCTCTGTTGAAGAGAATACGTCCTTGCTTGCTCAAGTTCCTCAAATATTGGCCCTAGTCGCCGTGCTGGTACCTACTGCGTACTCGCTCTGGCATTCGGGTGAGGTGGTTGCGGGGATTATCAAAAAGATTCTTGTGCGCATGTTCGATAAGGAGCGTCCTATACCTGCCCCAGATCAAGGCGTGGTGATGCTCACTCCACAAGATTAATAGGTGCCTTAACAGCGGAAGCTCCTAGTGCAGACTAGGAGCTTTTTGCCGACTGTGTTTGTGGGAGTGGGGCACTTCGATTTATATGACACCTTTATCCATTCTCGCCCGCGATTACGGTAGTCGGATGGGGAACCGCAATTTCATTATGTAGCCTTTATTTTTGTATCAACAGGTTATGCACATGATTGCGGCTCCCCGAAAGGAGCCGCTTTCTCATTGCACTGGGATGCCGTGACGTTCGATGATGGCCTGATAGACCGGGCACCGTTCGCAGAAAAAGGCATTGCCGCGCAGTTTGTGGATCTCGCCCGTAAGCTCCATGAGTTCAGGAGCGGGGCAGGGATCGGGGTTTGGGTGTAGGTCGCACCAGAGACCTACTAGCACCCTGCCACTATCCGGGGTTGAGGCGGATTGGCGGTCTAGATCGGCCATTGTCGCATCTCCTGATGAATGAGGCGCCTACGAGTTCCCCGTCACGATAGATCGGGATTCTCACCGTGTGCGTGTGCGGATACATGAGCAGGTCGCGTCCGCAGTTGTTGCACGTAAAGAGTCTTTGGAGCATGAAACGCCCTCCTTCCGTTCTTTATTATAGTTCAGCACTTCACTGAAATGACCGAGATATCCCGTGCTCTTGACTCTGTGAGTGATTTTCGTTTGCTACGTTTTTTCTCCAAAAGGAAGGTATCAATGCTGATGATATGGAAGGAGCGCGGGTACTTGATGACTACGTACGCATACGTGTTGCGCAGGTAAAAGAGATCGAACGGCTTCACGGATCGTGAATCATCAGGCGCCTTATACAAAAGCCCAGTATCAGATTTCACCGCAAGGAGTGCGTCAACCTGATGGTCTGCAAGCGCACTGAATGGCAGGGAACCACTGCACTGCTTCAGCTCGAACGCAGCGGAAGGCATAGGGTTAGCCTTCAACCAATGGCGAAACCGCAGGGTGAAATTGGCTTCTTTTTTCATAACCCTAATCCCTGCAGATGCTTCTCTAGGGCTTCGCTTTCCTCAAAGGAGTGATGGACCAGATGAGTGTATTCGTAGAACGAGACCTCAGGCTTACAAGGGCAGTCCTTTGAGTACACGTCATGCGGTTTGATATCCGTAATGGGGCACACCACTGAAAACTCCGGTGTGTTGTACACCATATACCCGAATGCCTTAGGTGCGTGCCATCGTTTCATCATTCAACAAGTTCTCCTCCCTTTTGGAAGATAGTAAATTCCTCTGGTGTCATTGATCCCTTCAGCATATTGCAGCGGTAGTGAGCAAGACGGTAGTTTTCGATCTCATCAAGACCTCCCTTACTGATCGGGATGTAATGATCGAAGGTGATATCTTTCATACTTTCAAACGGTAGGCCGTCATAGAAGCACACGGCTCCATACCTCTGAATGAGGTGGTTACGTTGCCACCTACGTGTCTTGGACTTATTTCTTCGCCATTTTCCCATACCGCTTCAGTACGTCTTTCCCTACATGACGCATGATCGCACCTACTGTATGAGCACGGAACTCTCCACTTTTATCATCCATGCAAACGTAATTCGATATGAAATCAGCAGCATGGCATGCTTCGTGTGCAAGAGTCGCCAATGCAGAATGCACTGGCAGATCACCATTTACCATCACAATTGGCTGCAGATCAGGAAAATTGAATGTATGACCTCTTCCTTTAAAGATATCTCTAAACCACCATTCGTGTTCAGGGACATCGGACTTCTTTGCAAGCCGGGCACCTTCTTTCCAACACTCTTCTTTAGTTCCGATAATTACGGTGACTTCGTACTCACTATTCAATACGGGGATGTGATAGGTTTTCATATGCCTGCATACACTCTCTCACTGAAATCCTTTTTGTTTTCAAGTGCCTTGTGGACAGCCTCATCAACCCCTCCCTTTGCGATGAGGTTTATATAGAGATTCTTCTTGATGTTATTCACGCGCTGGATGCGGCCTAGTGACTGCTCGTAGTCCGCAATGGAGTAGGTGCGAGATGCGAAGACCATGCAGGGGAAGTCAGGAAGTTCCCACCCGGCACTAATCTGAGCCTGTGCGATGACAATGCAGGCCTCACTCGCATTCGCCTCCTTAAAGAGTGATTCACGATCTTTCGTAGCACCCGTGAGCGTGAGCACTTTGTAGCCTGCCATGGTCAACTCCACGCCCATCTGACGTATCTGTTCCGTGTACTTAGCGAAGACCACCATCTTAGGGAACTCAAGCGCGAGATCGAGTACCTTTTCAAGCTTCCCGTTCTTGAAGAATTCCGGCTCTGAGTACTCATCCCCACGCAGTGAGCCGTTCTCCACTTGGTGACGCTTACCGATGCGTACGATAGGGTCAGGGAACTCAAGCGTCATCTCCTTAATGCGTTTCTTCTGCTCAGCGCTCAGTTCCACGTGCACGTCCCTAAAGGTCTGGGGAGGTACGTCAAACCAGTCAGAGAGGCGCCCTACGTACCCGATTTGGCGCACAGCGTCCGCTAGGCGGTCTTTAGTGGCTGAATCGGTCTTAGGGGACCATACCTCCCGTCCGGGCATAGGGAGGCGCGTATAGAAGGCCTGACGCCACTTGTAGAAGTCCCATTGCTTCCCTAGGAGCTTCCCAGCGCCCCACACAGTCATAGGAGAGCGGGTAATCGTGGCGGTGCACAGATAGAGCCTATCGGGGCGTGTACGGGCTAGGAACGTCTGAAGAGCTTCAAAGAGCTGCGAGGCCTTAGGAATGGTCTGACGGTTCCTCTGCCGGGTATTTGGTGTCACTCCAAGGCAGGTCTCAGCCTCATCCACGATGACGGTATCAAAGCGCTTTAGCATCTCGTGATCACGCCTGAATTCCTCCTTTGAGACTACCTCAATGGCACGCGGCCCTAGATCCTCCTGACGCAGTATCGTCCACTCACGCATCCAATTACCATCAAGCTTCTGGGTCTTAGGGCAAATCACCAGTGTTTTACCTTCGGCAAGCATGAGGGCAATGCGGGTCTTACCGCCTCCCGTACCAAGCCAAATGCCTGACTGCTTAGGGTCTTCATCAACGATAACCTTCTGATGATTGAAGAGGTTCATAAGCTCTTCCAATCAATCACCATCTCACCCATGTGAGTGCCTTTCCTGAACCCCACCAAAACGGTAAGGAGGGAACC
>ERZ724505.204-NODE-204-length-40001-cov-7.406699_pt1 | contig 40001 bp, 37 predicted proteins | sample MGYA00376038_ERZ724505 | MGnify/ENA primary metagenome ERZ724505 (study PRJEB28724, sample SAMN07190884) | wastewater metagenome | isolation source: effluent of sewage treatment plant in Hong Hong | place: Hong Kong | collected 2016-03-17 ... | reverse complement strand
CGCCTTCGTACAGCGCGTTGGCGCGGAACATGGGGAACACGAAGTCGCGCACGAACTCTTCGCGCAGGTCTTCAATGAAGATGTTCTCGGGCTTGATGCCCATTTTGATGGCCTTGGCGCGTGCGGGCTCGATTTCTTCGCCCTGGCCAATGTCAGCCGTGAAGGTGACGACTTCGCAGTTGTACTCGTCTTGCAACCACTTCAGGATGATGGAGGTGTCCAGACCACCGGAATAGGCCAGAACGACTTTCTTGACTTTTTGGCCTGCTGCAGCGGCGGGTGCGGGTGCAGCCACGGGAGCGGCGGCCACGGGCTTGGCGGCCTTGACTGCCTTGGACTTGGTGGTTTTGGACATGGTTGTGTCAAACGAATTGAGACGAAGCTTGAGATTTTAAGCTGGGTAACCCCGAATACACATGCTATCGAGGATGAGATCGAGGCAACTTATTGCCGCTTGGGCTTCTTCGTCTGGATTCACCCCCCATTGCGGCAGTTGCCCATCGGTCACCATGCGCGCCAACCCATAGGCACTGGCGCGCAAACTCAGCCCCAATTTTTCTGGCGAAATGTGGGCCGGCAGGGCCTGCTCCGATTGCGCCTGGCGAATCAGCGCCAGGGTCGTGTCGCGCACCAGCCCAAAGTTCTGCTTCAGCGATTCCGATGCACTGAAATCAAACAGGTGCCGGCTCGACACCAATCTGAACTGGGTGGGATTGAGCCAAGCCCAGTTCAAGAAGCTGCGGCCCAGGGCACGTAAACCGGCGATGGCGTCACCGGTAACCACCAACTGATCACGCTCCACCATGATCCGCAATTGACGGGTGGCTTCCTCGGCAATGGCCGTCATCAACTCCCGGCGGTCTTTGAAATGCCGAAAGGGTGCGCCGGGAGACACCCCCAGCCTTCGCGCCACCGCTCTCAAACTGACCTGTTCCAACCCGGTTTCAGCGGCCAACTCCAAAGTGGTTTGCAGCAACGCCTGACGAAGATTGCCATGGTGATAGCGACTGGATGATTTCGACTCGACTGGCACGATGCCCTCGCTCCAATGTAAGCACCGCATATTTTGCTAGGTGCGGCGCCTTGCGGTCCATAGCATCTCCGTTCACATCAACATTCACGGGGACACGGGCTATGAAGCGCCACACTTGGATCTGGTTTATGGGCTCTGGGCTGATCTGGCTCTGGTGCCTGGGCGTGCTGATTCCAGATTGGGACGTGCCCGCCTGGCGCGAACTGATTCGGGGCACCGCACGCACGTCTTTGTTGTTCTTCTTGTTGGCCTACACGGCTCAGGCCGCCTGGGCTACCTGGCCTCACGCCGCAACGCAGTGGGTACGAGAACAGCGCCGCGATTGGGGGCTCTTGCTGCTCACTTCCCACGGCACCCACTTGATCGGCATCGTGATGTTCTGGCAATTGGATGCCACAGGATTCGCGGCCCTCGTGCCTGCGGCCAATCTCTACTCAGGCGGCCTTGCCTACGCCTTCTTGCTGGGCATGGGGCTGACAAGCTTTGCACCATTCAGCCTGTGGGCGGGCCCCCGGTTCTGTTCTGTCGTACACCGATGGGGCATGCACTATCTGTGGCTCAGCTTTGTGGTGGCCAACGGCAAGCGCATCCCCCAAAACGGCTGGTACGCCTTGCCGGTGGTGTTGCTGCTGATGGCGGCTGCGTGGCGATGGCTGGCGCAACGACACGGTTCTTTACAGTTGAATCGGTGTTGACCTGTCAGCCAAAGCCGTCGGGGGCGCGTTGAGGTGACATGTACTCGCCACAGGCGCCGAACACCATGAAGACCCCTCTGCTTCCTTCGCAATGGCCTCATTCAGCCAACATCGTGGCCCTGACTGCCATGGCCCTGAGCACCGCCGCTTGCGCAGGCCCCCGCGTGGGCGACGTTGTGGGCTACCCCAGCTCCAGCACCGCCACAGTGCAGGCCCGTGTGGTGTCCAGCAGCCCTGTGGTGGCCCAGGTGGCCGTGCCCCGTCAGGTTTGCTATGACGAACTGCGTGCCGAACCCGCTCGCTCGTCCGGGGCGGGTGCGGTCATGGGCGCGATTGCCGGGGGCGCCATGGGCAATGCGGTGGGCAAGGGCTCAGGGCGTGTGATCACCACCGGCCTGGGCGTCATTCTGGGCGCGGCCCTGGGTGACCACATTGAAACATCGGGGCGCCCCGCTGGCGGTGCCCGCACCGTGCAGCGCTGCGAACAGCAAAGCACCTATCAGAACCAAGTAGTGGCTTACAACGTGGTGTACGAATACGGCGGCCAGCGCTACAGCACTCAAACACAGCGCGAGCCCGGCGCCACCATTCCGATCTCGGTAACGGTGAACCCGCGCGACCGCGATGACGACGACTACCGTGGCCCAAGCTACGGCCAGCCTTACACGTCTTCGTATTCCTACTACCAACCGGCACAACCTGTGGTGGTGGCCCCCGCGCCCGTTCGCTATGTGGTGCGCTCCGCCCCCGTGGTGCCAGTGGTCTACAGCCCACCTGTGATCATTCGTGACCACGATCGCGGCGGCCGTGGTCGCCACCATGGCCGAGACGACGATGATCGCTGCGAAGAACGGGGCGATGGGCGTGGGGATGCCCGTGGCGGCATTCGCTATCCACATCAGCAGGAGTGGAATGGCGTGGACGCGCGCGCCGCCATCCGGGGGCGTTGGAACTGATCAGGAACCGCGTTACGAGGGCGCGGGCATCTCGCCAAACAGGCTGAGTTGACCCGCATCTGGCAGAGCAGGTGGAGACAGGCTGCTGCGGGGATCACTGCCGCGAGCGCCTTTCAGCGCGGCGGCATCAAACCCTGCGGTGTTCAGTTCCATGCGCCACCCCGGCACCCCATGGCGCGCTGCGGCTTTGCGCACGCGCTGCGCCACCAGGTCAGCCCATACACCCTGACCGCGCATGCGCAGCCGAAAGTCAGCGTCATAAACCTGACCGCCACGCAACTCGCGAATGCGAGACCAGATGCGCTCAGCCTGATCGGGAACATGGTGCTGCAGCCATTCCTGAAACAGGGGGCGCACCTCCCAGGGCAATCGCACCAGGGTGTAATGAATGTTGAGGGCTCCGGCTGAAGCCGCCGCTTCGATGATGCGCTCGATCTCTGGCTCGTTGAGAAACGGAATGATGGGGGCCACATTCACCCCGACCGGAACCCCTGCATCCACCAAGCGACGCACGGTTTGAAGGCGCCGGTACGGTGCCGCTCCGCGGGGTTCCAGCTTGCGCGACAAAACCGCATCCAGCGTGGTGATGCTGACCATGACATACACCTGCTGGCGCTGAGCCGCAGCAGCCAGCAAATCCAGATCACGCTCAATCCCACAGGATTTGGTGATGACGGTGTAGGGGTGCCGACACCGATCCAGTACCTCCAGCACAGAACGGGTGATGCGCCACTCTCGCTCAATGGGTTGGTAGGGGTCAGTGGCTGACCCGATGTTGATGGGTGAGCATTCGTGCCCTTTTTTGCTCAGTTCGCGCACCAGCAGTTCGGCCGCGTTGACCTTGGCAGTCAGACGGGTTTCAAAGTCCAAACCTGGCGACAGGTTCAAGTAGCCATGCGTGGGGCGGGCATAGCAATAGATGCACCCATGCTCGCATCCCCGGTAAGGGTTGATGGACCAGGTAAATGGGATGTCTGGTGAATCGTTGCGTGCCAGGATGCTGCGCGCATGCTCCGGCGTCACGGTTGTGAGCGCGGGCGAGCCCCCAGACTCTGGGCGATTGGGCTCATCGGGGGCTGCAACAGACCAGCCGTCGTCAGCGGCTTCCCGCCCACGTTGCTCGAACCGATGGGGAATGTGTGTCGCTGTGCCTCGTCCCTTGATGGGATGAGCCAGACGGCGCGCATCGGGCATGTCCACGGGCACCCAACTCGCGGCACACTCGGAATCAATGCCCCCAGACTGGGACAACGGTGACGGGGTGGGTGGCAGTCGACTCATGCACTGTATTTTCATACAGTATTTTGTTTTTGTCAGCCCTCTCCATAAACCAACTGGGGCTGTGCGTCGGGCATCAATTCTTTGAGTCGGGCCAGCGCCTGGTCACTCGGGAACAGCATGGCCGATTCGCCCAGGTCCAACTCACCCCGAGCGGCCACCTCGGCGGTGCGGCGCTCCACCACCACGCGCACAGGCAGGCCCTGTCGGGTGTTGGGCAGATCCGGCTGGGGTGCCTCGATCACTTTGGCCGGAAACTCGCGCAACACATCGGCCAGGGGGAGCTTGTCGCCCTTGGCGGTCAAGCGCACAAAGCGGGCATAACGACAGCGTGCCGTGCCCAAGCCAAACACCTGCTGCACGTTCAGGCGCAAGCCACCTGAGAAACGGTCGGTTTGCACCTTGCCCTGAATGATGACCAGTTCGTCGTCTTTGAGGAGGTCCTTGTTGGCATCCAGCGTTTCCTGGTTGGCCACGGCCTCAATGGTTTCGCTCTTGTCATCGACTTTGAAGATGGCGACGCGCCCGCGCGTGCCGTTGATGACCCGCAAATCGCTGATGATGCCGGCCACCACCTGCGGGTCGCGACTGTCTTTCAAGTCGCCAATGCGCTGTCTGGCAAAGCGACGCACTTCGCTTTCGGCTTCGTCAAACAGGTGGGCGGTCAGGAAGAAGCCAATGGCGGTCTTCTCCAGGCTCAGTTTTTCTTTCAGCGTCCACGGCTCGGTGGGCACCAGATCGGGCTCGTTGGTGGACGCGGCATGGCTGTCGCCAAAGTCGAACAAGCCGCCTTGATCGGCATTGGCCGCCAGGGTGTCGGCATATTCGAAGGCCAAAGACACGCTGGCCAACAGGGCCGCACGGTTCTCGACCATGGTGTCGAACGCACCGGCTTTGATCAAGGCTTCCACCACCCGTTTGTTCACCTGCTTGCGGTCCACGCGCGAGCAGAAGTCGAAGAAGCTCTTGAACGGCCCATTGGCCTTGCGCTCGGCCACGATGGCTTCAATGGCGCCCTGCCCTGTGCCCTTCACCGCGCCCAAGGCATAGCAAATCGACTTGTTGCCAGTGGGAATGAAGCGCCATTCGCCCTCGTTCACATTGGGCGGTGAGAAGGTGATGCCGAAGTTGCCCACGGCATCGTCGTGGAAGATCTTGAGCTTGTCGGTGTCATCGCTGGCAATCGTCATGTTGCCTGCGAAGAATTCAGAGGTGTAGTGGTGCTTGAGCCAGGCGGTGTGATACGCCAGCAAGGCGTACGCGGCCGCGTGCGACTTGTTGAAACCGTAGCCGGCGAACTTCTCCATCAAGTCGAAGATTTCGTTGGCTAACCCGGCTGGAATGTCGTTCTTGGCCGCCCCTTCCGCGAACATGCCGCGGTGGTGCTGCATTTCCTCGAACTTTTTCTTACCCATCGCGCGGCGCAGCAAGTCAGCACCGCCAAGCGAGTAGCCGCCCAGGCGCTGCGCCACCTGCATCACCTGCTCCTGGTACACCATGATCCCGTAGGTTTCGGACAACACGGCTTCCATCAGCGGATGCGGATAGGTCACCTCTTCCTTGCCGTGCTTACGCGCACAGAAGGAAGGAATCAGGTCCATCGGGCCCGGACGGTACAGCGCCACCAGCGCAATGATGTCCTCGAAGACGCTGGGTTTGGCGTCGCGCAGCATGCCTTGCATGCCGCGAGATTCCAGCTGGAACACAGCCACCGTTTTGCCTTCAGACAGCAGCCGATACGTGGGCGCATCGTCCAGCGGAATCTTGGCGAAATCAAAGTCCTTCTGGTCCGGGTGGCGGGCCATGATGAACTCTTTGGCCGTTTCCAGAATGGTCAGCGTGGCCAGCCCCAGGAAGTCGAACTTCACCAGGCCAATTTGTTCCACGTCGTCCTTGTCGTACTGGCTCACGGCCGAGTCACTGCCCGGCTGCTGATACAGCGGACAGAAGTCGGTGATCTTGCCCGGCGCAATCAGCACGCCCCCCGCGTGCATGCCGATGTTGCGCACCATGCCTTCCACGCGCTCGGCCAACTCCAGCAGCGCAGCCACTTCTTCTTCGGCCTTTTCGCGCTCATTGAGTTCAGGCGCCTCGTGGCGGGCGTAGATCACCTTCGCCTTGTCCGGATCAAAGTCGGGCGGCAACTTGGCCAAGGTCACTGTCTTGCCTGGAGGGGCGGGAATCAGCTTGGCAATGCTGTCCACATGGCCATAGCCCATGCCCAGCACTCGGCCCACGTCGCGCAGCGCGGCCTTCGCCGCCATGGTGCCGAAGGTGGCGATCTGCGACACGGCCTCGCGACCATACCGGTCTTTCACATAGTCGATGACGCGGTCGCGGTTGCCCTGACAGAAGTCGATGTCGAAGTCAGGCATCGACACGCGCTCGGGGTTCAGGAAGCGCTCGAACAGCAGGTTGTATTTCAGCGGGTCGAGGTCGGTGATCTTGAGTGCATAGGCCACGAGCGAGCCGGCACCAGAGCCCCGGCCCGGGCCCACGGGACAACCGTTGTTCTTGGCCCAGTTGATGAAGTCCTGCACGATCAGAAAATAGCCGGGGAAGCCCATGTTCAAGATCGTGTTGATCTCGAAGTCCAGGCGCTCCACATACTGCGGGCGCATGCTGTTGCGCTCGGCCTCATCGGGGAACAGGTGAAGCAGACGTTCTTCCAAGCCTTGGTGCGACAGTTCCCGGAAGAAGGCATCCATGGGCTGCGGCTTGCCGTCGGGCATGATCGGCGTGGGAAAGTCTGGCAGTTGCGGTTTGCCCAGCACCAAGGTCAGCGAGCAGCGGCGGGCAATGGCCACCGTGTTGGCCAGGGCAGAGGGAATGTCGGCAAACAGCGCCTCCATCTGCGCGGTGGTCTTGAAGTACTGCTCTTTGGTGAAGCGCTTGATGCGGCGCGGATTGCCCAGGGTTTCGCCTTCGGCAATGCAGACACGCGCTTCGTGCGCCTCGAAATCATCAGGCGTTTGAAACTGAATGGGGTGCGTGGCCACCACCGGCAAACCCAGCTTGGCAGCCAAAGGCACGGCGCCACGAATGTGGGTTTCGTTGGTCGCATGGCCTGCGCGTTGCAACTCGATGTAGAAGCGCCCGGGAAAGGTGTCCGCCAGTTTGCGGGCCCAGGCTTCGGCCTTGGCCTCGTCGCCATTCAGAATGGCTTGCCCCACGGGCCCCAAGTCGGCACCCGACAGGCAAATCAGCCCGGTGTTGTTCTCAGCCAGCGAAGCCCAATGCACCCAGGCATGGGTGCGCTGGCCTGGCGCCGTCCAGGCTTCGCCCAGCAGTTCGCACAAGCGCAAATAGCCTTGCTTGTTCTGAATCAGCAGCAGCAAACGCACGGGGGGCTTGCCAGCCTCTTCCGGCTCCAGCCAGACGTCAGCCCCCACGATGGGCTGCACCCCCTTCTTGCGCGCCCCCGAATACAGCTTCACGGCTCCGAACAGATTGCTCAGGTCGGTCACAGCCACAGCGGGCTGGTTGTCCTTGGCGGCCGCCTTGATCAGATCATCAATGCGAACGGTGCCGTCAACAACGGAAAACTCGGTGTGGGAGCGCAGGTGTACGAATGCCATGCCCGCATTGTAAGAAGAAGGGCACGCCACGCAGTTGGCGCCCTCGATCGGGTCGCAGTTGCTTTAGCGCGAGGAACGCCCTTGGCCCAGCAGCTTGATCAAGCCAATGTAGGGCAAGGTGTTGGTGCGCACCACCTTATCCAGCGGGGTTTGGAAACCGTCTTGCATCCAGCGTGTGGCCAGCAAGATATTGAGCCCCACCATGCCATCAGACAGCAGGGCCAGATCCACTTCTTGCACCATATCGGGATGCACCATGGCCATCAGTCGCTGGCGCACCAAGTTGCCGTAGTCACGCGCCGTGCTGCCGCTCAGCCGTGTCACTTCGCTGTTGATGCCCAAGGCATCCACCAGCATGATCTGCCCTCGGCGTGGGTCTTCTCGAATGAACTCCAGAAACACGCGCAACGACGATTCGACCAGTTCCACCGGCTGGCGGTCGTCAGCATCAAATACCCGCAGGGTGCGATCCATCAATTGCTGGCGCATTTCCCCGTACACCGCAATGAACAGGTCAGACAGGTTTTTGAACGACTCGTAAAAATACCGCTCGGTCAAATGGGCCGCCACGCATACTTCACGTACGGTGGATGCGTGAAACCCTTTGGTACCGAACACATCCATCGCGCCCTCGATCAATTTCGCGCGGCGCTGGCGCTGGCGTTCTTCCGGCAGCACACCGCCGTAGCGACGACGGCTGAGCATGGGTTCTGGGGCTGATGAGGTCATAGGGATCGCTATATTGACACGAACGATTGTCACAGCTATTGTGACAACAATCATTGTCAAAAATCAAGCAGTTCTGCCCATGAGCATTCAGGCAACACTCACCAACTGGCTCTTGCGTTTCACCTTCAAACGCGAGTGCCGCGGCACCATCAACGTTCCCCGAGCGCGCGGGCTGGTCAACAAAATGGCCAAACGCAATCCACCGGTTCCCAAGGAGGTAACCCATCAGCCGGTGCCCGCGCAACCAGCCCAAGGCTTGTGTGCGGCCGAATGGCTCAAAGTGGCCGCACCACAAACCACCATTGTTTACTTCCATGGTGGTGGCTACTTCTTCTGCGGCCTCGAAACCCACCGCCCCGTGTGCGCCTATCTGGCCAAACATGGGCAAGCTCAGGTGCTATCGGTCGATTACCGACTGGCCCCCGAACACGTTTTCCCCTCGGCTTTGGACGACACGCTGGCGTGGTGGGAAGCCCTGCTGGCTCAGGGCGTCGACCCACGCAATGTCGTTTTCGGCGGCGACTCGGCTGGCGGTGGTCTGACCTTGGCTACGCTGGTCGCCATTCGCGACAAGGGCCTGCCCCAGCCAGCTGGCGCGTTTCTCTTCTCTCCCTGGACCGACCTGAGCTGCTCTGGCGAAACCATGCGCACCCAGGCCAAGGCCGACGCCATGTTCGAACCCCAGGCTCTGCCCCAGGCGGCCGCGTTTTATCTGGCGGGTCAGCCCGCCAACACACCGCTGGCGTCCCCCTTGTTTGCCGACCTCCGCGGACTGCCGCCGCTCATGTTCCATGCCAGCGAGCACGAAATCTTGCTCGATGACTCGCGCCGCACCCATGCCAAGGCACAGCAACAAGGCGTGCGAAGCGAACTGCACCTGAAGGCCCGCATGCCCCATGTGTGGCCCACCATGGTGCTGCTGCCTGAAGCACGCGATTCACTCAAGCAAACACTGGCCTTCATCACCCGCGTCACTCAACGCCCAACCTGAGCCCTTGCGCTGCAAAAAGCACGGCATGATGCGCGCATGAATTGGATCAAACGCATCTGGTGGGCGCTGATTGCCCTGGGGTTCATGACAGCCGGGGGCGTCTGGGCCACCTGGCAGCCCGACAAACAACTGGGAGAGCTGGCCGTGCGCTGGGCCCCCGAACCGTCCACCTTTCTGGAGCTGGACGGCATGCAGGTGCATGTGCGAGACACCGGACCGCGCAACGACCCCACCCCCATCGTGCTGATCCACGGCATGGCGTCCAGCCTGCACACCTGGGAAGACTGGCAAGTCGACCTGCAAAAAAAGCGCCGCGTCATTTCATTTGACCTGCCAGGATTCGGCCTGACCGGCCCCAGCCCGCAAAGCGACTACCGCATCGATTCCTACACGCGCTTTCTTTTGCGCTTGTTGGATGCCCTCGGCGTGCAACGGGTCATGCTGGTTGGCAACGCCCTGGGTGGCGAAATTGCCTGGCAAACCACGGTACTGGCGCCAGAACGGGTGAGCAAACTCGTGCTGATCAACTCCGACGGCTACACACAATCAGCCCTGTCGATGCCCCTGGCCTTCCAGATGGCCGGCGCCCGTGGCTGGCGCTGGGTGGCCGAGCGCATCATGCCCAAGGCTGTGGTTGCGTCCAGTGTGCGCAGTGTGTACGGAGACCCCAGCAAAGTCACGGCAGACAAAATTGAACGCTACTACCAACTCAACTTGCGCGTAGGCAATCGCAAGGCCTTGTTTCTGCGCATGGACCAGGCTCAGTTTGGCTACAGCGCCAACTTGATTCGCCGCATCCAGCAACCCACACTGGTCTTGTGGGGCGACAAGGACAAGATGAACTCGCCAGAACATGCCGAGTACTTCTGCCGCGACATCGTTCGCTGCAAGCTGGTCAGACTGCCTGAGCTGGGTCACATCCCCCAGGAAGAAGATCCCGTGGGTACTTTGGCTGCCTCACGCGCCTTTCTGGCCCGTTAAAAAATAACCGACCCAAACAAGTCGGCACCCCATAAACCCGCTACCCTTGGACCATGTTCAGTTATCGACACGGCTTTCACGCGGGCAACCACGCCGATGTGCTCAAGCATATGGTGGTGGTGCAATTGCTCGAGCACCTGCTGCAAAAAGACAAACCCTTCTGGGTGGTAGACACCCACGCAGGCGGCGGGCTGTATGACCTGACCAGCGGCTACGCCACCAAGAGCGGCGAGTCGTTAGAAGGCATTCATGCCCTTTGGCCCTTGCGCGCCAAGGCCAGTACCCCGACCATCGTCAAGTCTTACCTGGACCAGGTTCAGGCCGTCAACGACAAAGACACGCTGCACTGGTACCCCGGCTCGCCGCAAATCGCAGCGCAGATGATGCGCGAAGGCGACCACCTGCGCCTGTTCGAATTGCACCCCAGCGAAATCAAACTACTGGAAGGGCATTTCGCCTCAGTGCGCCGTGGCGTCAGCATTCAACAAGCCGACGGTTTTCTGGGTCTCAAGGGCTGCCTGCCCCCGCCCCCCCGACGTGGCTTGGTCCACATCGACCCACCGTACGAAATCAAAGACGACTACCGTCGCGTGCTGCAAACCCTGCGCGAGTCGGTCCAGCGCTTTGCCACGGGCACCTACGCCATTTGGTACCCCGAAGTGGCGCGTCGCGAGTCACAGCAGTTCCCCGGACAACTCAAGCGGCTGGCCGCCGAAATGCCCAAGGTCGACTGGCTGCACGCCACACTGCGTGTCAAAGGCGCTGCCCGCGATGGCATGGGTCTATTTGGCAGCGGCATGTTCATCATCAACCCCCCCTGGACGCTCTACGACCGCCTGGCCGAAGCGCTGCCCTGGCTGGTTGAAACCATCGGCATCGACGAACACGCCGCCTACACGCTCGAAGCGCAGCAAAGCTGACCCCCGATCGGTCAGAGGAAACACACCGAGGGTCAAGCCGCCAGGTCAAACACCAGCACCTCGGCCTGACGCCCCTGATCGATCACCAAGCGGGCCTCGTCCTGCAGGAACGCGGCATCACCGGCCTGCAAGGTCTCGCCATTGACCCGCACCTCGCCCCGCGCCACGTGCACATAGCCTTTGCGGAAGGGGTTGAGGTCGATTTCCGAACGCTCCTCGCCATCAAACAGCCCCACGCTCAAGTGCGCATCGGCCCCGATGGTGACAGACCCCTCCTTGCCGTCTGGTGAGGCCACCAAACGCAGACGACCGCGCTTGTCCTGCTCATCAAAGTGTTTTTGCTCGTAGCCGGGCTTGCCACCGGTCGCGGTGGGCAAGATCCAGATCTGCAGCAAATGCGTGGGCTTGTACAGGTCATGATTGAACTCGCTGTGCAAAATGCCTTTGCCCGCACTCATGCGCTGCACATCGCCCGGCAGAATCGTGGCGCCATTGCCCAGGCTGTCCTTGTGCGCCAAGGCGCCCTCCAGCACATAGGTCACGATTTCCATGTCGCGATGGCCGTGCATACCAAACCCCCGCCCCGGCGCGATCACGTCATCGTTGATCACCCGCAGGGGGCCAAACCCCATGAACGCCGGGTCGTGATACTCGGAAAACGAAAAGCTATGGAAGGTCTGGAGCCACCCGTAATCAAAGTAGCCACGTTCGCTTGATCGACGCAGGGTCAGCATGATCCATCTCCTTATCTCGCTCGGCTCCAACATGGCGCCGACATGAGCTCACTGTAGACACCCACACACCCTCTGTGGGCAAGGCGGACTGATGGCATCATTCAACGAATTTGAACGCCCAGGGTTCGCATGACCGACCGCCATCACGTCCTCACCCCCGAAGCGCTGCTGATGATGGACACCATCGACCGCGCAGGCAGTTTTGCCGCCGCCGCCCGCGAACTGGGCAAAGTCCCGTCCGCCCTGACCTACAGCGTGCGTCAGCTGGAAGACGCACTCGACGTGCTGCTGTTCGACCGCCGTTCGCGCCAGGCCCAGCTCACCGCCGCAGGCGAGGAACTGTTGCGTGAAGGCCGCCTGCTGCTTCAGCAAATGGATGCCGTGGCCAACCGCGTCAAGCGCGTGGCCTCGGGTTGGGAGGCCGAACTCACCGTCACATTGGACAAGGCTGTGGCCCCCAAAGCCCTGTTCGACCTCATTGAAGCCTTCTACGAACTACAGCCCCCCACCCGCCTGAAAATGCGCAGTGAAGTGCTGACCGGCACCTGGGAAACGCTGGTGTCCGGGCAAGCCGATCTGGCCATCGGCGTGCCCGGCGACCGACTGGGCCAACCTGGCATTCGGGTCGAACCTTTGGGCGAGATCGAGTTCATCTTGTGTGTGGCCCCCCACCACCCACTGGCCAAGGCATCGGAACCGCTGGACCCCTGTGAATTGGCCCGACACCGCATCGTGGCCGTGGCCGACACCGCCAAGGGGCTAGAGCCCACCACTGTGGGTATCCTGCCCGGCCAGGACGTGCTGACCGTGCCCACCATGGCCGCCAAACTGGAAGCCCTGCTGCGCGGCATCGGCTGCGGTTTTCTCCCCAAAGCGATGGTGGAAGACCACCTGTCCGCAGGCCGACTGATTCACAAGCAAGTCGATCACCCAGCCAGACGTTCGCCCATCCACTACGCTTGGCGGCAACCCTCTGGCCCTGCAGGACATGCTCTGACATGGTGGCTCAAACAGCTGGAAAGCCCCACCACCCGGCGCGCCCTGCTCGACATGCACGACGGCCTGGTGCTTTGATGCCACCTCGTCCCTACATCGGTCGCTTTGCGCCCTCCCCCACCGGGCCATTGCACGCAGGTTCACTGGTGGCCGCCCTGGCCAGTTGGCTCGATGCGCGTGCGCACCAAGGCATCTGGCTGGTTCGCATCGAAGATGTGGATACGCCGCGCTGCATCGCAGGCGCCGACCACACCATTCTTCAGCAACTCGCCGCCTGTGGCCTGCTCGCTGACGGCCCCATCGTCTACCAAAGTCAGCGCAGTGCCTTGTACCAACGCGCGCTCGACCAATTGATCGCGCAAGGCGATGCCTACCCCTGTGCCTGCACACGCGCCGACATTGCGCAAGCCAATGCCGCACGCGGACTCGCCCGCCACCGCCACGGCGACCTGATCTACCCAGGCACCTGCCGGCCTGAGAACCGCGGCCTGGCTGGGCACTCGGCCCGCGCCTGGCGCATGCGGGTGCCCGATGGACCAGACAGCGAGCTCCACTGGACAGACGACCGCCTGGGCCCGCAAAGCCAGCGCCTGGACGAAGCCGTGGGCGACTTTGTCATCCGCCGAGCCGACGGGCTGTGGGCTTACCAACTTGCCGTGGTGGTCGACGACGGCGAACAAGGCATCACCCACATCGTGCGAGGAGAAGACCTGGCCGACAACACCCCGCGCCAGATCTGGTTGCAACAACGTCTGGGCCTACCCCGCCCACACTATCGACACACCCCGCTGGTCTTAGGCCCCAGCGGCGAAAAGCTATCCAAACAAAATGGCGCTGCGCCCCTTGATCTGGCCTCGCCACTGAAATGCCTGCAACAAGCCGGCCTGGCTCTGGGCATCCAGATGGCCACCCCCTCTTGCGAAACAATTGCCCCGGAAAACTGGTTGGCAAAAGCCATTCCCATATGGCGGAATATCAGCACACCGTCGCCCGTTAGCCCCCCATAAGCAAGGGGTAAAAGCGATCCCATGCCAGGAGACATTCCTGCAACAATCTCACACATGGACGCCCCATGCGTCCGACTCGACACAGGAAGTACACCATGCTGTTCCGCAAACTGATCGTTGCCGCCGCCACCAGCTTCGCTGCCTTGGCCGCCGTTGCCGCCCCGGTCATCACTCCGGCCTACACCACCACTGGCATCAACGTGCTGGGCGAAGTCAATGCTTCCGAGTACACCTTGGACATGACCTTCAAGCTGGACGACCTGAGCGGCTGGCGCAAACTGGTTGACTTCAACAACCGCGCCGATGACATGGGTCTGTACGTCTACTGGGACCAACTGGCTTTCGCCACCACTCCCGATGACTTGGTCTGGGGCTCCGGCACCTCTGGCACTGGCGTCGGCACCCGCCTGACCCTGACCCGTGACAACGCCGGTTTGGTCTCGGCCTACATCAACGGCGCCTTCCAACTGAGTTTCAACGACGTGTCCAATGTGGCCGTTTTCGGCTCCACTGGTGGCCAGACCTCTGCCTGGATCCTGGCTGACGACGTTCAGTTCAACTCCCGCGAACAGGCCTCCGGCACCCTGACCTCGTTCAAGGTGTACGACCACGCCCTGTCGGCCAACGAAATCGCTGCCGTTCCCGAGCCCGAAAGCATGGCTCTGGTGGCCGCTGGCCTGATGACTGCCCTGACCCTGAGCCGTCGCCGCCAGAACAAGGCCTGATTCCTGTCAGCCTGTTCACACCAAAACGCCTCGGCTCACACCGAGGCGTTTTTGTTTCAGGGGTCAGCCAGATCTCAGCCCCGCTCCACCACCACGAAATGCTTGCGCACGGGCTGCAGCACTTCAAACGCGCCCTGAAAGCCACTGGGGATCACGGCCCCCTGCCCAGCGCTCACCTCAGTCCAGCTGCCATCCAGGGCATGTAAGCGAACCCGCCCCTCCAAAACGAAGAAGTACTCTTCCTTGCCGTTCGGAAAGGCAATGCGCCAGCGCCCCACCGCACAAGACCAGATACCTGCCGTCATCACCCCATCGGCTGACTCATACAAGATCCAGGTTTCCCGCGTAGGGCATCCCTCCTCGCGACGATCTTCTCGGGGGTAATCAATCGACCCCGCCCCCTCGGGTTGCACCATGGGCACAATCGCAGTCAGGGTCATGGCATCACCAAAAAGTGTTGGCGGTAATAGGCCAGCTCGTCGATGGACTCTTGAATGTCCGCCATCGCCGTGTGTTTTTGCGCCTTCTTGAACCCTTCGACCAGACCCGGGCGCCAGCGACGGGCCAACTCTTTGAGCGTGCTCACATCCAGGTTTCGGTAGTGGAAAAACGCTTCCAACTCCGGCATGTAATTGGCAAGGAAACGCCGATCCTGACAGATTGAATTGCCGCACATCGGCGATTTCTTCGCACCAACATACTGTTTCAAAAACGCGATCACCGCCTGACTCGCTTGGGCCTCATCCACCGTCGACGCTTTCACACGATCGATCAAACCACTCTTGCCATGCGTTCCCTTGTTCCAGGCGTCCATGGCGTTGAGCGCCTCGTCTGGCTGGTGAATGGCAAACACCGGGCCCTCCACCCGAATCGACAAATCAGGGCTGGTCACCACCACCCCGATTTCAATGATGCGGTCAGTCTGCGGCTTCAACCCCGTCATCTCTAGATCGATCCAGATCAGATTGAGGTCATTGCGGGTCAAAGTGGGGGGCGTTGGCTCGGAGGCTGGCGCGGTGGCGTTGGGCTCGCTCATCGAAAAGGTCTTCATCAAGATCAGTAGGAACCGGCAGGATTGTGGAGCAACTCTTACACTTGCGGCCATGCATGCATTGACCTTGACCCTGGTATTTGCCGCTTTTGTCGCGGCCTCCCTGCTCACCAAGCTTTGGCTCGACAGCCGCCAGATTCGCCACGTGGCCGGCCACCGGGCTCATGTGCCCCCGGCGTTTGCCGACGAAATCTCGCTGGAACAGCACCAACGTGCCGCCGCCTACACCCTAGACAAGCTTCGCTTCGGCCTGATTTCCGGCGCCATCGGAACGGCCCTGCTGATTGGCTGGACCCTGCTGGGCGGACTGCATGCGCTCAACGAACTCGTCCGAGGCCTCGTCCAATCCCATTGGGGTGCCTTGCCCTACCAACTCGCGCTGCTGGGCGCTTTCACCTTCATCAGTGGCCTGATCGACTTGCCCCTGAGCGCCTGGTCCACCTTTCGCATTGAACAAAAGCACGGCTTCAACCGCATGAGCTGGAGCATGTGGCTAGGCGATCTGGTCAAGCAAACCCTGGTGGGCGTGATTCTGGGAGCGCCCATTGCCGCGCTCATCTTGTGGCTGATGGGCGCCGCCGGACAACAATGGTGGCTGTGGGCCTGGGTAGCCTGGGTCAGCTTCAGCCTGCTGCTGATGGTGATCTTCCCCATCTTCATCGCCCCCTTGTTCAACAAGTTCGAACCCCTGCAAGACGAACACCTGGCGCAACGCGTCACCAGCCTGATGGACCGCTGTGGCTTCAGGGCCAAGGGCCTGTTCGTGATGGATGGCAGCCGCCGCTCCGCCCATGCCAACGCCTATTTCACCGGACTGGGCGCATCCAAGCGAGTGGTGTTCTTTGACACCTTGCTCAAGAAGCTCTCCCACGGCGAGGTCGAAGCCGTGCTGGCTCACGAGTTAGGCCACTTCAAGCACAAGCACGTGCTCAAGCGCATGGTCATGATGTTCGCCATGAGCTTGGCCGGCTTCGCCCTGCTGGGCTGGCTGTCTCGCCAAGTCTGGTTCTACCAGGGCCTGGGCGTGAACCCCAACCTGAGCGCCCCCAACGACGCGCTGGCATTGCTGCTGTTCATGCTGGCCCTGCCCTCGTTCCTGTTCTTTGTGTCACCCATCTTTGCCTACTTCTCGCGCCGCGACGAATACCAGGCCGATGCCTACGCTTGCCAACAAGCCGCGCGCGAAGATCTGGCCAACGCCCTCATCAAGCTCTACAAAGACAACTCAGCCACGCTGACGCCCGACCCCGTCTACGTGCGCTTCCATTACTCGCACCCCCCCGCTTCAGAGCGCCTGGCCGCCATGGCCGCGTTGTGAACCCGCTCCGCACATGAAACGACAACAACGCACCGCACCCGGCGGCAAGGCACACCAAGCTCAAGCAGAACTGGAAACCGGACTCGTGGTCTCCACGCACGGACGTCACTGCGTGGTGGAACAACCTGATGGGCGCCGCTTGATCTGCCATCCACGCGGCAAGAAAAGCGAAGTGGTCGTCGGCGACCACGTGACCTGGCACCTCACGCAAGAACAGGCCGACGAGGGCATCATCGTCAAGATCGACGACCGCCAGAACCTGCTTTACCGGCAAGACGAGTGGCGCAGCAAATCGTTTGCAGCCAATCTCGACCTGTTGTTGATGTGGATTGCGGTAGAACCCGTCTTCAGCGAGGCCCAACTCACCCGGGCCCTCATTGCAGCCGAGTCCGCCGGCATTCGGGTCTGCATCGTGCTCAACAAAATTGATCTACCCGGGGCAGACACCGCCCGCCAGCGTCTGGCCCCCTACCGAGCCATGGGCTACGAGGTGCTCGAACTGTCCCTGAAAGGGGCGCAGGACGAAGCCAAGCAGTTGGTTCTGCCACGCATGGAAGGCAAAGCCACCTTGGTTCTGGGCCCATCCGGCGCCGGCAAAAGCACCCTCATCAACACCCTGGCCCCCCATGCCCGCGCCGAAGTAGGCGAAATCTCGCAGGCACTGAATTCTGGCCGCCACACCACCACCTCCAGCCAATGGTATTGGGTCGAAGAAGGCCTCAGCGGTGAATCCGACCGCCGCACCGGCGTGATCGACTCGCCGGGCTTTCAGGAGTTCGGCCTGCACCACATCCCCCCCACGGACCTCCCCAAGTTAATGCCCGACTTAGGCCGCCACCTGGGCGAATGCCGCTTCAACAACTGCACCCACCGCCAGGAACCCGGCTGCGCCGTCAAAGCTGCGGCCGAACGCGGCGAAATCAGCGCCATGCGCATGAGCCTGTACACCGCCTTGTTCGACGAACTCAGCCAGACCCGTTGGTAAACCACCATGCAAGACACCCTCAGCAACCTGTCGCCCACCTTGGCCGCCTTCTCTAATGGCCAACTCAGCTTGACCGACCTGGCCAGCCAGTGGCGGCAAGCCGCGCAGGCACACCAACCCGCCCTTCCCGCTCGGTACCAGGAGGTGCTGGAGCGTGTGCTGTCTCAATTGGAATCCAGCGCCCTGTTCACCGAAGAAAGTTGCTCTTTCAGCCAGGGCGACATGGTCGCCGCACTGGGCGACTGGCTCCAAAGAGCCTGCGCTCTATCGAATAACGCATAAGCTTCCGTCCGAAATCACCCCCTATTCAAAGGGGGTGTACTCCTCTATTTGGGTTGGACGTCAAGGCATTGCTCAGCTAAATTGTGCAGCGCAATATTTCTAAACCAACAGGAGTAATTTCATGAAATCGACGATCGTTCGCATGTCGGTCCTGGCCGCCCTGTGCGCCGCCGCTTCCGCCAATGCTGCCTTGATTGACCTGGGCCCTGCCTCGTTCACCCCGCTGGCCAGCAAGATCACTTTTGACGAAGTCGCACTGGGCACCAACAACCCCGTGTTCAACTTCACCGGCCTGGAAGGCCTGGGCGACATCACCGTGTCGTTCGCTGGCGCCTTCCTGGGCCAGACCGTGACCGGCAGCGGCGTCAAGACCCTGACCGGCGCCCCCTCGGGCCCCCTGACTCTGGACACCTCGGTGATCGTCAAGACCGTCACTGACGGTGCCCCCGGCGCCACCTCACCCACCCTGAGCGGCCAACCCACCTTCAACGGCCCCATCTCGGTGCTGTTCAGCAAGCCTGTGGCCGCTGTCGGCCTGAAGGGTGGCTACTTCAATGCCATCGGCGGCACCTCGATCCAGGCCTTCAAGGCTGACGGCACCATCCTGGGCGCCATCACCAACTCGACCCTGGGCTTCGAGTTCTACGGTCTGGCTGAATCGACCGGCCAAAACCTGATCTCTGGCATCTCGTTCTACATCACCGGCAACGAACCTGCTGGCTTCGAAATCGACGACCTGACCTTCGGCAGCAAGGCCGCTGTCAACATCCCCGCCGTGCCCGAGCCAAGCTCTGTGGCCCTGGTGCTGGCCGGTGCTGGCATTGTGGCAACCCGCCTGCGCAAGAAGAAGCAAGCCTGATTCCCTCAGGCGCAACTGGGGTCGACTCCGTCGGCCCCAAACAAAAAAACCACCCCTCTGGGTGGTTTTTTTATGGTGCTCAGATCGATCAACCGATCAGATTGGCCAACGACAACAGCGCCAGCAGCATCATCCACAACACCACCGAGCGCCAGATCAAGGCCACGACGCTGCGCAAATGCGCCATTTGAGGCGCCACCCCGGCCGTGCTGCCCACCGCGTCAATGACCTCCGAATCTTCCCCCTGCGAGAAGGTACGGCTCATGTCGCCCTGCTGCTCCGCCACACTGGGCGCAGCCTGCCCCCCCAAGCGCACACCTAGAGCCCCAGAAGCGGCAGCCAAAATCGTTCCCTCATTCGGCCGGGCCCACAAGGTGGCATGACGCCGCCAGGTCTCCACAGCATCTTCAAAATTGCCCACCACCGCAAAGCCAAATGCCGTCAGGCGCGAAGGCACGTGGTCAAGCCAGCCAAACAGCCGTGTCGAAAAGTCCATCAGACGATCGTGCGTCTGCGTGCCGGTGACATGGCTCTTGTAAGACCAGTAGCGACTAGTGAACTCAGCCATGCGGTACAGCACCGCCCCAGCAGGCCCCAAACCCAGAGTCGACAGCGCCACGAACCAGAAGAACACGCCAAACACATGGCGGTGGGCCGCCAGCAGGGAATACTCCAGCACATGGCGCAGCAGCTCCGTGCGCGGCAAGTCGGTGGCATCCACATGTTGCCAACGCGCCAACAACTCACGGGCACGCTCTTCCCGCCCCTCTTCCAGTGCATCGCGGATGTCGGTGAAATGGTGGCTGAACTGCCGGAAACCCAAAGTGAAGTACAGCACCGTCACGTCCAGCACCAGGGCAAGCACCGTGCTGTAGCGATTGACCACCATGTAGGCAACGGCCAACACCGCCGCAGGCGCCACCACCGTGATCGCCCACACCACGCGGGCATGCACATCGGCCCCCGCATCGAAATTGCGCCCAGCCCAGCGCACCCAGCCCGACAGGACATGGTGAAACACATTGCGTGGCGAGAGAGGCTTGAGCTGTTCGATCATCAAGGCGAACAGCACGGCAAAAAAGCTCATGCGCAGATCATAGCGGGAGCATGGACCACCTCGTCATGAGACCGGTGCGATGGCTCATGCAGACAGGAAGCGGTATAAATTTCGCAACATCGCAGCCGTCGCCCCCCAGATGAAATACTCCCGCGCGAGGTCTGGCGGCGTCCACGGCATGGCCCAAAACTCCACAGAAGGCCCCGAAATGGGCACCGCTCTGCGCTGGTGGTGCCCCGGGTTCATCAGAAAGGCCAATGGCACCTCAAACACCTCGGCCACCTCGCCCGCATCAGGCTGCAGATCGAGGTTTAGCATTTCGTGGGCCCGGGCACTGATTGCCCCCACCACCGGCGTCACCTCGAAGCCGGAAATGGTTTGATAGGAGGGCAAGGTGCCCAAAATCTGCACACGATCGGGATGCAGACCCACCTCTTCTTGCGCCTCGCGCAAGGCCGTGTGAATGGCATCCACATCCGAAGGCTCACTGCGCCCACCGGGAAAGCTGATTTGCCCCGCATGCGCTTTCAGGTGAGGCTGCCGCTGGGTCAGCAGCACCGTGGGTTGGTCTCGCATGACCAAGGGCACCAACACCGAAGCGGCCACCCTCGGGCCATCCGGCACCATGCGGTCGGCCAGCACGTCAGGCTGCCACACGGGGGGCTGCGCAAACCGCTGCACCAAGGCCTGGTGCGTCAAGCGCTCAAGCGGAACCGGAGGCAGATGGTGGTCATGCGCCACCAAGGGCGTCTTTTGGGGATCGAACAAGGCAGACATAGACGCCCAAGATAGCAAAAACCGCCTGGGCTTGCGCAACAGGCGGTTTTTTGGGGAAAGCACCAGGGCTTGATGCCACGGCCTAAGCAGATGCTTAGGCGAGCTTTTCCTTGATACGTGCGGACTTGCCGGAACGCGAGCGCAGGTAGTACAGCTTGGCGCGACGGACGTCACCGCGACGCTTGACTTCGATCGAAGCGATCAGCGGGCTGTACAGTTGGAATGTACGCTCAACGCCTTCGCCGCTGGAGATCTTGCGGACGATGAAGCTGGAGTTCAGACCGCGGTTACGCTTGGCGATCACAACGCCTTCGTAAGCCTGAACGCGCTTGCGGGTACCTTCCACCACGTTGACGGACACGATCACGGTGTCGCCAGGGGCGAAAGAAGGGATGGTTTTGTTCAGACGAGCAATTTCTTCTTGCTCGAGCTGCTGAATGATGTTCGACATCAAAGGCTCCTAAGTGATCATGCCCGCGCCACGAGGAATGAATTCGGCCGGGTAGAGGATCGGAAAACCGCAGATTATAGCTGCAAGTTAGACAAAAAGTGTTCGTCCTGTTTGGAAAGTTCTCCGCGTGCACGCGCAGCCTCGATCAATTCAGGACGACGACGGGCCGTGATGGCCAGTTGTTGCTCACGGCGCCAGCGCGCAATCTGGGCATGATGCCCCGACATCAAGACAGACGGCACCCCCATTTCCTGCCCTTCAGGCAGGGTCAATACTTCAGGGCGACTGTAATGCGGACAATCGAGCAAACCGTCAGAAAAACTGTCTTGTTCGTGCGAAGCCGCGTCATGCAGCACCCCGGGCTGCAGGCGCGCCACAGCATCCATCAGCGTCAGCGCAGGCAGCTCACCGCCTGACAGGACATAGTCGCCCATGCTGACCTCTTCATCTACATAGGCATCGATGAAGCGCTGGTCTACCCCCTCGTAGCGCCCGCACAAGAGCACCGCGCCAGGCGACTGCGCCAGCGCCTGAACACGCGACTGAGTCAGAGGCCGCCCCGCCGGGCTGAACATGATGACCGGCAAGCGCTCGCCGCCAGCGGCCTGCTGAGCAGCCCGAATGGCCTGCAGTGCGCGCACCAGAGGCTCCACCAGCATGACCATGCCAGGGCCACCCCCAAACGGTCGATCGTCGACACGACGGTAGACGCCTTCTGCGTGGTCGCGCAAAGGCCACAAATGCACATCGACCGCGCGCGATTCAAACGCACGACGGTTCACCCCCACCGCTTGGAACGGGGCGAACAAATCAGGAAACAGGGTGATGACGTCGAAACGAACGGCCACGGCAGGCGCCCGTCAGTAGTCCAGGCCCCAGTCGGCCACGATGCGGCGATCCGCCAAGCTGACTGAATCGATGTAGGCCGACACAAAGGGAATCATGCGCTCGGTGCCGTCCGCCGTTTTCAGGCGCAGCACACAGGTCGGCCCCGTATCGAGCAGGTCGACCACTTCACCCAAGGCTTCATTGGCGCGATTGACCACGGCCAGACCAATCAGATCGATCCAGTAGAACTCGTCGCTGCTGCTGGGCGTCGGAAAGGCGGAGCGAGAAACAAAGACTCGCGCGCCTTTGAGCGATTCGGCTGTGTTGCGGTCTTCGACATCGTCAACGGTGGCGACGATGACATCAGCCTGCTCACGTGCCTGTTTGACCCGCAGCAAGCGAGGCTGACTCAAGCGAGCGGGAGCGCCAGTGACCACCGGGGCCACAGTTGGCTTGGTGATGGCTGGTTTGGTGCCCGAAGGCTTGGCTATCGACGGGCCTGTGGGCTCCGCCGGCCGCACGAACCATTTTTTCGTGCAGAAAAGGGCCTGGGGATCAGATGAAAAAGGCAGGACCTTGATCCCGCCTTTGACACCCCAGGCATCGACGATGCGCCCAACTTCTACCGCGTCTTCTGGCCAGACGACACCGTCTTCCAGGATCAAGGGAGCCGACTGAGCGCGATCAGTCATATCAGGCAGCAGCGGCCTGAGTCTTGGCTTGACGCAGCAGACGGGTCACGGTGTCGGACACTTGCGCGCCGTTGTTCACCCAGTACTCAACGCGGTCCAGCGACAAACGCAGAACTTCAGCCTTACCGGAAGCCATGGGGTTGTAGAAACCCACGCGCTCCAGGAAGCGGCCATCGCGACGGTTGCGCGAGTCAGCGGCGACGATGTTGAAGAATGGGCGCTTCTTAGAGCCACCGCGAGAGAGTCGAATCACGACCATGATGTGTCCTTTGATAGTTTGGCGGCGATCTGTCCTAGGAGACACTCGAGTTCAGACCACCTGGGCTCAGCCTGGGATCGAATCCACGGGCCGATTTGACTGTTTTCCCAATCACTTTTCCGACCCGTTTAGATACATGCTGGCGTGGGAAAGCACTCAGCTCGTGTCGGAAAACCCGCGATTATAGTGCGTTCAAACTCTTTTGTGTAAGTCATCCCGCATGTTGCCCACCTACAAGTCGAAAACCCTTGCAACCTGGGCCGCCCTGCTCGGGGGGCCAGTAGGACTTCACCGCTTTTATTTGTTCGGCCTGACCGATGTATGGGGCTGGCTGCATGCGCTGCCCACCCTACTGGGCCTGTGGGGGGTCAATCGGGCGCTGGAATTGGGTCAGGACGACCCACTCTCATGGGTCCTGATCCCCATTCTGGGCTGCATCGTGGCCTTCACCATGCTGCACGCCATTTTGTACGGGCTCACCCCTGACGAAAAATGGCACGCACGGTTCAACGCCCAACTCCAACCCAACGTCACACCGACGCCCAGCGGCTGGGGCGCCGTCATTGGCGTGGTGCTGGCCTTGATGATTGGGGCCACCGTCTTGATGGCCACCATCGCTTTTTCCGGCCAACGGTATTTCGAATACCAGGTTCAGGAAGGACTCAAACTGAGCCAGTGAATCGCCGCCGCAGCCAGGTGGCACCCCGATCAGGCACGGAACATGAAGTACGCCGCCCCCACCAGGCACAACGCGGCCCAGATGTAATCCAGCTTGAAAGGCTGCCCCAGGTAGAACACGGCAAAGGGCACGAACACGCTCAGGCTGATGACCTCCTGCATGACTTTCAGTTGCCCCACGGTCATGGTCTGCGCCCCCACGCGGTTGGCGGGCACCTGCAGCAAATACTCAAACAAGGCAATGCCCCAACTGGCGAAGGCCGCAAAGAACCAGGGCTTGCTGGCCATGTTTTTCAGGTGCCCGTACCAGGCAAATGTCATGAATACATTTGAAGCCACCAACAACAGGGCCGACTGCATGGGGATGGGTAAAGACTGGATCAAGCTACTCATGTGTTGAGTCTAGCCCCACAAAACGGCCGGCATCGTCGATAATGGCGGATTACCCTAGGCTTGCTACAAGCCTGTTCGTGTTTCCCTCATCCGCCTACCCGCCATGACTCAGCCCAACACGCCCCTCACCTACGACCAAGCCGGTGTCAACTACGACTTGATCGACCCGTTGAAGGTGGCCGCACAACGCGCTGCAGCAGAAACCGGCGCCAACCTGGTCGCCCATGGGTTCAGCGAAATGACGGCATCGCGAGGCGAGTCGGCTTACGTGGCCGATGTGGGTCCGTTCTATCTGGCCTCGATCGTGGAATGCCTGGGCACCAAAACACTGGTGGCCGACGAAATGGCGCAACTGACCGGCAAGAGCTACTACGACAGCATTGCCCAAGACACCATCGCCATGGCCGTCAACGACCTGATCACTGTGGGTGCCACACCGTTGGTGGTTCAGGCCTACTGGGCAGCGGGTGGCTCTGACTGGTTCGGCGACAAGGTGCGTGCCAATGCGCTGGTGGCCGGCTGGAAGAAGGCTTGCGACACCTGCCAAGTGGCCTGGGGTGGTGGCGAAACACCTGCGCTGGCTGGCATCGTGGCCGATGGTCGAGTCGATTTGGCTGCATCGTGCACCGGCATCATCAACCCGAAGAGCCGCTTGTCGGTGGGCGACAAGCTGGGTGCGGGCGATGCCATCGTGCTGTTGGCTTCCAGCGGCATTCATGCCAACGGGCTCTCACTGGCACGCAAACTGGCTGAGCGACTGCCACAAGGCTATCTGACCGACATCGGTAACGGCCAGAGCTATGGCGACGCCCTGCTGGCCCCCACGGTGCTGTACTCGCCCGTGACTGAAGCCCTGGCCAAGGAAGGCATCGTGGCGCACTACTGCGCCAACGTGACCGGGCACGGCTGGCGCAAGCTGCTGCGCCACCCCAAGGCCCTGACCTATCGCATCACAGCCGTGCCAGACAAAACGCCGGTACTGGCTTTCATGCAGAAGGAATGCCAACTGGATGACCACGAGGCCTATGGCACCCTGAACATGGGCGCCGGCTTTGCCCTGTATGTGGCCGCCGAGCATGCCCAACGCGTGGTGGAAGTCTCGGAAAGTCTGGGCATTTCGGCCATGGTCGCCGGGCGCGTGGAGGAAGGCCCCAAACAGGTCATCATTGAGCCACTGAACGTGGTTTACGGCGCAGAAGAGTTGCAGTTGCGCTAAATCAAGGCTCCGTGTAGGGGCTTTCCTAAATTTTCCGCCGTTTACGCCGATTCAACTGACTCAGGGAATCAGGCAACCCTTCCTTTCAAGCCTGAACCAGAGAAGGGCAGGCGGGGATGCAGACAGAGCCAGAAACGCTGGACGGCATCAAAAGCAGGATCCAGAGGTCGATTGACAGATCGGTCAGCGTCACCCTGGCGCTGGCTGTTGTGTCCGGCTTCGCGCTGCTTCTGGCGGTCCTGACCGCCGAGCACCAATCAGACGATCTCAAATGGAGCCGCATGGCATGCGGCCTGGGGGTGAGCCTGGCCGCCCTGGCAAGCATGTATTTGCGCAAGCGATTCGGCTCACGGGTGGCCATCGTGTTTTTCAGCACCCTGGTGTATGCAACCTTCACGGGCCTGTCGATCTATGCCGGCACGGGGGTGGCATCCCCAGGCAATGCAGCGGCCTTGACCCTGGCCATCATTTCCGGTTTTTTGGTCAACCCAAGAACCGGCACGCTCACCGCCGGAGCGGGCCTGGCTGGCATTGTGCTGCTGACCGCAGCCCAGCAACTGGGCTGGATCAGCGGGTTGACCATGAGCAACCTGCCCCCGGCTGCGGCCTACATGGTGACCTATCTGGGTATTTTCGCCATCGCAGGTTGGGTGGTGCATGAGTTCAGCACACTGTTCTGGCAAGCGCTGGCTCATCTTGACCAGGCACGCCACGCCTTGCAAGACAAGGTCGAGCAACAAAGCATCACCAAGGCCAAATTGCGGGACAGCGAACAACGACTGACCGCCCTGATCGACCACACCCCCATGGCGATCCTGATTTTCGAGATTCAGGATGGCGCCCTCTTTTACGCCAACCAGCATGCCCTCATTGAGCACGAGGTCGCCACGATCGAGGAATTGTCTCGATTCACCACCCAACAAAAAGAGCCCTATACGCAATCAGACCTGATGCAAGCCATTGCCGTGACCTGCGAACACGGCCCGCATGAGCGGCAGTGGCATTCGGTGACGCGCTCAGGCCAGGAGCGCTGGTGGTCCGTCAAGCTCGACTTGTTGACGCTCAACGGCAAGCAATACGTGGCGGCTTGGGCCAAGAACATCACAGATCAGATTTCGGTGCATCAAGCCCTGATTGATGAACAGTTCCGGCTGGAAGAAAAGGTGCGTGAGCGCACGCAAGAGTTGATGGAACAGCAAAGGCAGTTGCACGTGATTCTGGATGCCCTGCCGGTGGCGTTGAGCATGAAAGACCTGGAAGGCCGCTACCAGATGTGCAACCAGGTTTTCGAGGATCTGGCGGGCCGCACGCGCACCGAGATCATGGGACGCAGCGACGGAGAACTGTTCGGGTTCTCAAAGTCCTACGCCATCAGCTACGACGATGCCGAGGTGCTGGAAAGTGGCCAAAGCAAACGCAGCGAGCAAGATATTCCGTCCGACCACGATGAGCTGAAGGACTACCTGATCACCAAGGTGCCTTTGCTCGATGGCCAACAACGCCCGCAATCTTTGCTGACCCTGGCCACAGACATCTCGGACATCAAGGCACTGCAACGCGAGTTGCGCGCAGCAACCACGGAAGCAGAGCGTCTGGCCCACATCAAGGCCGAATTTCTGGCCAATATGAGCCATGAAATTCGCACGCCGCTCAACGGTGTGCTGGGCTTGGCGCACATCGGCGCCAAGGAGCACGCCAACACCCCAGCAGCACAGGATTTGTTCAGAAAAATCTCGCGCTCCGGCCAGCACTTGCTGGGCGTGATCAATGACATTCTGGATTTTTCGAAAATCGATGCCGGCAAGATGCACATCGAGTCGAACTGCCTGAACCCGACTCAGCTGGCGGAAGAGGCCTTGAGCATGCTGAAGGAAAAGGCCGATAGCAAGGGCTTGACGTTGAACCTGCAAATTCACCGGGCGCCCAATTGGATCAACGGCGACGGGTTGCGCATTCAGCAGATTTTGATCAACCTGCTGAGCAATGCGGTGAAGTTCACCGACAAGGGGCACGTCACCCTGACGCTGACGCAGACACCTGACTCGCTGCGCTTCCAGGTCAGCGACTCAGGCATTGGCATGAGTTCGCAAATGCTGTCGCGCGTGTTCAGTCCGTTTGAGCAGGCGGACACCTCCACCACCCGCCAGTTTGGCGGCACGGGCCTGGGGCTGACCATCAGCCGCCAGTTGGCCCGACTCATGGGGGGGGACATCGAGGTGGTGAGCACAGCAGGGGTGGGCTCCACCTTCACGTTCAGGCTGCCACACCTGTCCCATGTCGACATCTCGGCCCCGGTGCCGCCCCCGATTCGCCACCTACCCCCAACCCCCTTACGGGGCTTACGCGTGCTGGCGGTGGACGACGTCGACATCAATCGGGAAGTGCTGTCGAGCATGCTGGAAAGCGAAGGGGCTGAGACCGTTCAAGCCGTACACGGGCTGGACGCACTCGCTCAGATTCAACATCACGACAAGAACTTTTTCGACGTGGTGCTGATGGACGTGCAAATGCCGGTGATGGATGGCCTGGCGGCCACAGTTCAAATCAAGTCCTTGATACCCGACCTACCGGTGATCGCGCTGACGGCGCACGCTTTGCCAGAAGAGCGCCAGCGGTGCCTGGAGGCCGGCATGGTCAGCCACCTATCCAAGCCCATTGACCCGGAGAGAATGGTGCAAGAAATTCTGGATCAAGTTCGACAAAAACCCGCGCCAGCCACCATGAGCAAGCCGACACCTGCCCCAGCCCCCGCGACCCCAGCCAGCCCCCCCCATCAGGCAGCATTGCCCGCATTGGAAGGCGCAGACTTGAGGATGGCCTTGGCGCGATGTGGCGGCAAAGCCTCGGTATTGCTGAAAGTGCTGAACAAATTCAGCCAGGCACAACGCGGCTTCCAGACCCAGTTTGCCCCGCTGGTCTCGCAAGACCTAGATCAGGCTCGAAGGACGGCACATGCCCTCAAGGGGACCGCGGCCAATCTGGGTTTCGCTGAGGTCTCGAAGCTGGCCGCAGCACTGGAGGAAGCCTGCACCGCTCAAGCCCCCTCCAACATTGATGCCGCGCTGTCGAATTTGGCCCCGATTCTGGAACAAGCCCTTGATCGACTGGATGTTTGGTTGAGGCAACAAGAAGAAGCCGCCAGCATGGCCTACAATGCGGGGTGACGGGCCTCCCCGCATGGAGGCGCGGCCAACCGGGTCAGGTCGGGAACGAAGCAGCCCTAACCGTTAGCCGCCAGTGCCGGGGTTCAGGCTCGTCACCCTTATTCAATTTGATGCCCCCTGCATCGCGGCCGGGCCCTTTCCTTGCGCGAAGGTTCGGGGCTCAACCAGGCTGCATGGCGTTCATGGCATCGATTCCCGCTCCCTCCGCTTCCCTCTCTCAGGTTTCCGCCACGGTGTCGATCGACCTGGGTGACCGGAGTTACGACATCCGCATTGGCCAGGGGCTGTTGACCGACTCGGCCCAGTTTGCCGGCCTGCCCAAGTCGTCCACCGCCCTGATCGTGACCAACACGACCGTGGGGCCGCTGTACACAGCCAAGCTCAAGCAAGCGCTCAGTGCCCACCACAAAAAGGTGCTCGACGTTGAACTGCCTGACGGCGAAGCCTATAAAGATTGGCCTGCGCTGAACCAGGTGTTCACCACGCTGCTGGAATCGGCCTGCGACCGCAAGACCGTGCTGTACGCCCTGGGCGGCGGCGTGGTGGGCGACATGACCGGTTTTGCCGCCGCGTGCTACATGCGTGGCGTGCCTTTTGTGCAGGTCCCCACGACCTTGCTGGCCCAGGTCGATTCAAGCGTGGGGGGCAAAACCGCCATCAACCACCCCGCCGGCAAGAACATGATCGGGGCGTTCTACCAACCACAGCGTGTGCTGTGCGACCTCGACACCCTCGACACCCTGCCCCAGCGCGAATTGCTGGCCGGCCTGGCCGAAGTCATCAAATACGGCCCCATTGCCGATGCCGATTTCCTGAGCTGGCTGGAAGCCAACCTCGATGCCCTGCTGGCGCGCGATCGCACGGCCCTGACGCACGCCATCAAGCGATCGTGCGAAATCAAGGCTTGGGTGGTGGGGCAAGACGAAAAGGAATCCGGCCTGCGAGCCATTCTGAATTACGGCCACACCTTCGGCCACGCCATTGAGGCGGGCATGGGTTATGGCGAATGGCTGCACGGCGAAGCCGTGGGATGCGGCATGGTCATGGCCACCGACCTGTCTGCCCGCATGGGGCTGATCGACACCAGCACGTTCGAGCGCATTTACCGCCTGATCGAGCGCACCGGCCTGCCGGTGGTGGGGCCGAATCTGGGAGCCGACCGCTACATTGAGCTGATGCAGGTGGACAAGAAGGCCGAGGCGGGTGAAATTCGCTTCGTGCTGATCGGGCCCCTGGGCACGGCCACCACGCAAGCCGCGCCCGATGCGCTGGTTCGCGACGTGATCGCAGCACACACCCGCTGACCGTTCAAGAGCGCCACAGCCATGTCACAGGCTCCCAACGCGGCGCTGGCTCCATATGCCAGCCATTCGGATCAGACACGCGGGCGCAGACACACCGAAGCGCCCGCCCCCACCCGAAGCGAGTACCAGCGCGACCGCGATCGCATCGTGCACAGCACGGCGTTTCGGCGCCTGGTCTACAAGACCCAAGTCTTCCTGAACCACGAGGGTGATCTGTTTCGCACCCGACTGACCCACTCGCTGGAAGTGGCGCAACTGGGGCGATCCATCGCGCGTTCTTTGGGGCTGAACGAAGACCTGGTTGAAGCCATTGCCTTGGCCCATGACCTCGGCCACACCCCGTTCGGCCACGCGGGCCAGGATGTGCTCAACGAATGCATGAAAGAGCACAGCGGCTTCGAGCACAACCTGCAGTCCTTGCGGGTGGTCGATGAATTGGAAGAGCGCTACCTCGGCTTCAATGGCCTGAACCTCACGTTTGAGGCTCGCGAAGGGGTGCTCAAACATTGTTCCAAGCGCCATGCCGAAGAGTTGGAGCAACTCGAACCGCAAGGGGTGGGCCACCGCTTTTTGGCCGGAACCCAACCGAGCCTAGAAGCGCAGTTGTGCAATCTGGCCGACGAAATTGCCTACAACGCGCATGACATAGACGATGGCGTTCGATCGGGTTTGATCACGATGGAACAACTCGAAGCCGTGCCCCTGTTCGTGCGGTTTCGCGATGCGACCTGGCAAGAATACCCACAAGCCAAAGGCCGCCGCCTGTTGTTTGACACCATTCGCCGCATGTTGTCTCAGCAGGTGTACGACGTGATCGACGCCACTCGCGCCTTGTTAGCGGAACACCAACCTGGCACGGCCAATGAGGCACGCCTTTGCCCGCCGCTGGTTCGCTTCAGCCAGCCCATGCGAGAAGCAAGCACCGAACTGAAGCGTTTCCTGTTTCGTGAGCTATACCGGCATCCGCAAGTCAACGACACCACGGCTCGCGCCAAGCAGGTGCTGACGGAGCTGTTTGCAGCCTATGTAGATAGCCCGAACGAAATGCAGCCCGACTTCGCGCGCCGTGAAGATTTGCACCGCGCAGTGGCCGACTACATTGCCGGCATGACTGATCGCTTCGCGATGCGCGAGCACGAACGCCTGACTGGGCGCCGGGCGTTCTGAATGCCTTCGTGGTGGTGCTTTATTCGTCGATGTCGTCAGGCAGACAGAAGTCTGGCCGCATGACCCGAGCGGAATTGCGCTCCTTCAGCGTGGTTTCGACCTTGGTCAACAACACACGCATGAACGCAGCTTGAGGCCGTTCGCACTCTTTCAAGGCGTCGTCCAGATAGGCGAACTGATCAACATTGAATCGATGCTCGAACCACCCCAGATACCAGAACCAATCGGTGTAGTACAGCCATGAACGTTCATTCAGGGCTCGAACGTGGGTGGGGTCTTGCCACGCGGTCAAGGCCAACTCGAATGGCACCTCGATGAGGAACTGGCCGCCTGTTTTGAGCAGGTCCAGACAGTTCTCCATCAGTCGAGGCAAGTCGGGCACATGCTCCAGCACATTGTTGGCATAGATCAGATCGACCGTACCGGGTTGCAGCACCACCGGGCCGGCTTGCGGGGTTTCAGCCCCCACAGGCCATTGCACGGTCTGCCCCAAGTCGAGCACAAGGTCAGGCTGAGCACGGTCCAAAATATCGATGTTGAACCAACCGAGCTTGTAGTCTTTGCCAGACCCCAGGTTGATGCGAACCGGTTGCCAGGGTTCGGTCGGGCGACGCTCTTGATGCCCTTGCCCGTAGCCCGCTGCAAAGGCCAGCGCATCGGCGTAGGCCTCAACGGGGTCCACTGTTTGGAAATGGTTCAACGCGGCTTCTGCTGCTTCATAGTAGGCCGGGGTGGCAAACTCGTTGGCGAAGAAGTCTTCCAGGCGATCGGGTGGCACCCAGAACACGCTGTCTTCGAATGCCACATGCGGGTTGGCCAATTCCGAACGTTCAGACACCACTGGGGTGCCCAGCGACAGGCAATGCGACACGCGCGCCTGCTCGAATCGGCTGCTTGCATAGAAGTGGGCGTTGAACACGCACTTGGCCTGTTTGATGAACTCGTCTCGCTCGGGTCCATACAGAGGCGAATCGAACAGCACGACCTTGGCACCGGTTGACTCGATGCGGTTGATCATGTCGCGACGCCGCTCATTCATGCTGCCAATGAACAGCACGTCGATGGGACGCTCGGCCAACGGCAGCGAGACCTCAGGCTTCAGGTATGGCGCATTGAGGAAGGGCACGATGGGCACGTCTTCAATGTAGGTGGTGTAAGCGGGCACGTTGTCGGCATCGTAGTCAACCACAGCCGAACGCGATAGCAGCTGCATGTACTCTTCGCTGACCTTGGCTCCGCCCTCGCCCAGTTGCTCCAGGTTCACGAAGATGCAGGTATAGCGCTGGGTCAAGCTGGCGTCGAAACCCAGATGCGCGCCAAAAACAAAGTTCACGGCATCGTGGCGCAAACGGTTCTTGCTCAGACTGACCGAGGCCCCCATGCGGCGAAACTGATGGCGGAAGTAGCGCGCCTGATCCAGAAAGCCCAGAGAGTGCACATAGCCAGAAGGCTGCATGATGCACAGATTGATGTGAGGGAGCGTGCTCATGCTTGTCCTTCCTGTTCAGTGTGGGCCGCGGGCAAGGGTGCAGGCTCCAGGCCTTGATCAGATCGCTCAACCATGCGTTGCAGCAAGTCGCCCATGTCGTTGGCAAACCGAGTGCTGTCAAACAGCGGGGCGGTGTCTCTGGCAGCCAGCAGACTGTCGCGCACCTGGGTCAAGCGCGCACGATCGAGCGCCAGGGCCACGGTCTTGTCTTCATACTCAGAAGCGTTGGCGCAGATCAATTCGGGCAAGCCCACCGCGCTGAGCAAGCTGCCCGCCACGCGTGAGGCGAAGGTCTGCCCCATCAGGCTCAACACGGGCACGCCAGCCCACAGGGTGTCGCTGGTGGTGGTGTGTCCACCGCATGGGAAGGTATCGAGTGCGATGTCGGCCAATGCCAAGCGCTGACGATGCCGATGGGTTTTCTCGAAATTGGCGAAGTACAGGCGATCCGGGCTGATGCCTCGCCGCTGCGCTTCCTTGCGCAACTGCACTCGCACAGGCTCATCGGGCACCAGCAACCACAGCACGCTGTTGGGCACGCGCTTGAGAATGCGGCACCAACTGTCGAACACCTCACGGGTGTATTTGTACGACTGGTTGAAACAGCCAAATACAAAGGCGTTTTCAGGCAGACCACATTCGGCTCGCGTGCGGGTTACATCACGATGCCGGGTGGTGTCATTGGGCTGATAGGTCACGGGCATTTGCGCAATGTTTTCGGTGTAGTTCGCTTGCGCAGACACGGGCGTGACGACGGGGTCGCCAATGATGTAGTCAATGAAGGGGGCGCCGCAGGTTCCGGGGTAGCCCAGCCAGGCGACTTGAATGGGCGCCGCACGAAACGCGAAGGTGGCGAGCCGGCTGTCCAGCGTGAAGCCTTTGAGTTCGAACAGCACATCGATGCGATCAGCACGAATGGCCTCGGCCTGTTCGTGTGGCTTCATCGGTCCACACTCAATGAAGTGATCGGCCGCCGTCACCACGCGCTTGCGCAGGTCCGACTCGTCATCAATGCCATGCGAGTACAAGAAGATTTCAAACCTCTTGCGATCGAGCTTCTCCAGCACTTCGGCCAGCAGCATGCTGGTGGCGTGGTGATGGAAGTCGCTGGAGACCATGCCCACGCGAATGCGGGCCTGCCTGTCGCGCTTGGGAAAGTCAGAACGGGCCATGGGCCTGACGTGCGCATAGCGGCGCATGTCCCATATGGCCACAGCCTTTTGCAGCTGGGCGTCATCGCTGATGGAGAGCAAACAGAAAGGACTGATGGCCTCTTGATCAGCCTCTTCATGCAAGCGATCGATGGTGTCAGCCAGGCTGTTGCGATCGGCGTCCACCCCGTCCCAGTCACAAGCCCAGGCTGAGTAGTGCGGTGCATACATGGCAGCCGACAGCAAGGTGGGTTCAAGCACATTCAGTGTGCGGAAGCACTCCGCTGCCTCTTTATGTTGGCGCAAGCGCCCCAGGCAAAAGCCCATCTGCGAATAGGCTTCACGGCTGTCATGCTTAAGCATGAGGCTCGACAAGAATTCCTGCACAGCCTCCTTGTGCTGACCCATGTCACTCAGGCAAGCGCCGATCAAGAGATGGTGTCGGGCATCGCGATTGATCGATGCAGGCAAGGCCCGTAGCACATCCAGTGCATGCTGATGCTGCCGACGATCACGATGCAGCTGGGCCAACATCTGATTGGCGATCAGGCTATACGGATCGGTCTGTGTGGCATGGCGAGCGGCATCAATGGCTGCATCCCAACGCCCAAGCTTATTGAGTGTGTTTGCGTAGTTGGTCCAAAACAGTGAATCTTTCGGGTTAAGTTTCACTGCCTTTTCAAACTGCAAGCACGCCGCTGCATGCTGCCCCTTGCGCGACAGGGTCACGCCTTCCTGCCATGCCTTCTCGGCCGATTGCAACTGCTTGGAGGGGGCTTTGTGTGGCTTCATACCGCTTCTTTGCACTGTATGTTGCGAGGCTGCAGACAGCATCAACGTTCTCCATCAAGTTTGAGATTCGACGTCCGAAATGCAAGCCAGACGTCTTTCTACTCGCTATTCAGAACTCTAGAAGTACTACCTGATAGAGAAGAAGGTGATAAGCAGGACGTTTCCCTCTCAGATTGCCTCACAACAAATTTACAAACTTGTCAAGCACCAGCTCTAAAGTTTGCGAGGCAATCTCCCGATAAGAGGGTTAACGAGCTAGCAAATGCGTGTTCGTGGTCCGGTTAGCCGGCCAATGGCTCAAGACAGCAGACTGTTTTGATCACAGCGGTTGACTAAACGCCGGATGCCCACCAGGCGGGCTGTATATGCCTGGTGAATGTCCGGTGATTTTGCCGGTAAGTGATCGAAGCTCAAAGGAGTTACACCATGCCCTCAGTAGTCAACACCAACCTGATCTCGCTGAACTCGCAGCGCAATCTGGCTACCTCTCAAACTGCCCTGACCACCGCCATGCAACGCCTGTCTTCTGGCTTGCGTGTGAACTCTGCCAAGGACGATGCCGCCGGTCTGGCCATCTCTGAACGCATGGGTGCCCAAGTCCGCGGCATGAATGTGGCGGTTCGCAACGCCAACGACGCCATCTCGCTGACGCAAACCGCTGAAGGCGCGATGGCCAAGGTCGGCGATTCGCTGCAACGTATGCGTGAACTGGCTGTTCAAGCCCGTAACGCCACCAACTCGAGCAGCGACAAGGACTCGCTGGACAAGGAATTCGATCAGCTGGCACAAGAAATTCAGCGCGTGATCGGTGGCACCACCTTCAACGGCAAGCACGTGATCGGCTCTGACGCCGGCACCCTGACCTTCCAGATTGGCGCCAACACCAGCACCGATGACACCATCGACCTGGCCACCACCAACATGGGCTCGGCATCCTCTCTGACCAACGTCGCCGGCACCGACAACACTGGCGCAGGCCGCGCCAAGATCGACAGCACCATCGACTCCTCTGGTCTGAAGACTGTGATTGACAACATCGACGGCGCAATCGACTTCGTCAACACACAGCGCGCCACGATGGGTGCCGCACAAAACCGCTTCGATGCCGTGATCTCCAACCTGCAGGTGTCGGTCGAAAACCAGAACGCTGCTCGCAGCCGCATCACTGACGCCGACTTCGCAACTGAAACCGCGAACCTGTCGCGTGCTCAGATCCTGCAACAGGCCGGCAATGCCATGATCGCCCAGGCCAACCAACTGCCTCAGCAAGTGCTGCGCCTGCTGCAGTAAACCTACCCGGATCAGACCGACTTCGGCCGGTCTGCCCACCAAAAGCCTCGCCTCGGCGAGGCTTTTTCATTGCCAGATCAGATTTGAGGGCCGTTTCAGGCCTTTATTGCATTTTTGGACTTCAAACACGCCGCCGAAAATCCATCCAACAGGTTTCACCAAAAAAGGACCTGTGGTCCGGCTCAGGGTCGGGTGTTGTAGCAAACGCCGTCTGACGCTTCCTGCCGGGAGTCACCGGCTTCTTGTGGAGTGTTCGAAATGCCTCAAACCATCAACACCAATCTGGTTTCGCTCAATGCGCAGCGCAACCTGAATATGTCTCAGTCATCCATGGCGGTGGCCATGCAGCGCCTGTCTTCCGGCCTGCGTGTGAACTCGGCCAAGGACGACGCCGCTGGCTTGGCCATCGCGGAACGCATGAATGCCCAGGTTCGCGGCATGAATGTGGCAGCGCGCAACGCCAACGACGGCATCTCGCTGGCACAGGTTGCAGAAGGCGCGCTGAGCAAGATTGGTGACTCGCTGCAACGCATGCGTGAACTGGCTGTGCAAGCCCGGAACGCCAGCAACTCGCAAAGCGACAAAGACTCGCTGGACAAGGAATTTGGCGAACTCGCCAAGGAAATCCAGCGCGTGATCGGTGGCACCACCTTCAACGGCAAGCACATCATTGGCTCCGACGCAGGCACACTGACCTTCCAGATCGGCGCCAACACCAGCACCGACGACACCATCGACGTGGGCACCACCAACATGGGCTCCGCCACCGAGGTGATCGCCGTGGCAGGCACCGACAACACCGGCTTGGGTCGTGGCGTCATTGACAGCACCTCAGACACCACCACCATCAAGGCCGTGATCGACAACATCGACACCGCGCTGAATTTCATCAACGACACCCGTGCGACCTACGGTGCCACGCAGTCTCGTTTCGACGCCATCATCTCGAACCTGCAAGTTTCGGCTGAAAACCAGACCGCAGCCCGCAGCCGGATCATGGACGCCGACTTCGCTGCAGAAACCGCCGCACTGTCTCGCTCGCAGATCCTGCAACAAGCCGGTAATGCGATGGTGGCGCAAGCCAACCAGTTGCCACAACAAGTTCTGAAGCTGCTGGGCGGTTAATGGCCCCAGCGACGCATCAGCAATCGGTTTCCCCCCTCAAGGTATTTGTCAGACAACCGATAAGACTGAAGTCCACTCATGGACCGGTCCGCCTGATCTCGTCGTACGGACGTCCCTGAACCCTTCCGGAGCACTGCGATGGCCTCGATCACTTCCAGCACATCCACTCCGACGCTCTCCTCCCTGGGCGTTGGCAGTGGGCTTGACGCCGAATCGATCGTCACCAAGCTGGTCGCGCTTGAGCGACAACCCATCGACAAGCTTCAGACCCAAGCCAGCACGATCCAAAGCAAAATTTCTGCATTTGGAAAAATTCAGTCCGCCGTGTCGTCGCTACGCGATGCCGCAGCCAAGCTGACCAGCCCCGACCTTTGGGCCAGCACCGTCGCCACATCGGCGGACAGCTCCGTAGCCTTCAGCACCACAACGGGTGCGGCGCCCGGCAATTACAACGTGTCGGTCAGCTCATTGGCTGCCGGCCAGTCCGTGCTGTCCAACACCGTCTTGAGCGCGCCCTCCAGCACACTCGGCTCCGGCACACTGACATTCGAAGTCGGTTCCTGGTCTGGTTCGACCTTCACTGGCAAGACAGGCGCTACCGCCGTCAATGTGGCCATTGATGCTGCCGACTCCCTCGAAACCATTCGCGACAAGATCAACAACGCCAACGCCGGGGTCAAAGCCACCATCATCAACGATGCCAGTGGCGCTCGCTTGGTCATGAACTCGGCCAGCACCGGCCTGAACAACGGCTTTCGTGTCACCGCGGCCGACAGCGACGGCGTCAATGACGACGCCAGCGGCTTGTCTGCCCTGTCGTTCACCGATCCCACAGCCACTGGCGGTGCAACCACACAAACTCAAGCCGCCTCCAATGCCGCAGCCAAAATCAATGGCGTCGACATCAGCTCCGACACCAACACATTCAGCAACGTCCTCACCGGCATCACCGTCACCGTGAACAAAATCACGGCCGCGCCTGTGGGCGTCACCGTCGCGCAAGACAACGACACCATCACCAAGGCCATCACCGACTTCGCCAACGCCTACTCATCGCTCGACTCCGTACTCAAAAACAACACCAAGTACGACGAAAGCACCAAAAAGGGCGCCATTTTGCAAGGCGACGGTACGGCGCTGAACCTGATCAATCAGTTCCGCTCAATGTTGGCTTCCAACACGTCGGCATCGAGCGTGTTCGCCTCGCTGTCGTCAGCTGGACTGGAAACTCAATCGGGCGGCGCCTTGACCGTCAACAGCACCAAGCTGAAGTCCGCTCTCGGCAACCTGGCGGAGCTGAAAAAGCTCTTCTCTGCCACCGACCTGAGCGGTGGCGGCGCCGACGGCATGGCCACCAAATTCCGCAAGTTGACTGACACCCTGTTGGGCATCGAAGGCGCTCTCACCACCCGAACTGCCGGGTTAAACACCGCCGTCAACAACAACCAGAAGCGGCAGGATGCGCTGGAAACTCGCTCCGCCCTCTATGAAAAGCGCTTGCGTGCCCAATACTCGGCGCTCGACAAAGCCATGGCGTCGATCAGCACGCAAAGTGGCTACGTCACCCAGATGATCAATTCCATGAACAAGAGCAGTTCGTGAAATAGTCACCGACGCGGACTCAAGTCCGCCCCCGTCCAGCCGATAGACAGCTTGAGAAGGGTCGAGAAACGCAGAAAACGCTTCTCTTTACCCGATTGTTCGACTGTTTCAGCTCCGGCAGGACGGCACCATGGCCTCGATCGGCTCATTAGGCAAAACAGATGGCAACGACCTCAGCAAGATGGTCGTTGGCGCCGCTGTGCCTGTCCGATCCACCGCATCGACAGATGTGACAGCCACCAATCAGGATGCCTCAGCACGCATTTCCGCCACGGGCAAACTGCAAAGCACGCTGACCCACCTGACCGAAATCACACGCAAGCTCAGTCAATCGCAGGTTTGGCAAGCCTCGCGTGCGCAATCCAGCAACCCCGAAGTGCTCGATGCGACCACGCAGGCCGCAGAACCCAACCAAGCCATCGACGTGCAAGTCGATCAGCTCGCGTCAGCTCAAACCACCATCGCCGCCATGTATTCGCCCATGGGCACCACCATCGGCCTGGGCACCCTGAACATCGAGGTAGGCAACTGGAACAGCTCTTTCAGCTCGTTCACCACCAACCCCAACTGGCCAAAAGCCCGCGTCATGACAGGCCCTGGCGACCCCACCATTGAACGCCTGCGCGACAAAATCAACGGCGCCGGCATGGGGGTCATCGCCAACGTCATCAGCGACTCCACTGGCACTTACCTCATCCTGAAGGCCTCCGCCACCGGCGGCCAGAACGGCTTCCGTGTCACGGTCGAGCCTGACGCCGCCACATCCGGCGCCCCGGCCGAATTGCTCAACCGTCTGGCCTTCAACCCGCCAGAAAACCCTCAAGGCATGGCCTTACAACAAGCCGGTCAAGACGCACAACTGCGAGTCAATGGCCAAGCCATCAGCTCACCAAGCAACTTCGTCGAAGACATTGCTCCCGGTGTCGACGCCACACTCAAGCAAGCCAGCAGCACACCGGTCCGGGTCACGGTCAAGCACGACCCCGCCGAAGCCCAGACGCTGGTGGAAGACTTTGTGCAGACCTATAACGATCTGCAAGGACAACTGAGCCCAAACAGCCAGGCCAACCCCACCACCCTGCGAGCCGCACAAGCCACCCAAAGCAGCATTCAGGAACACATGCGCCAAGAAGGTGCCCCATTCAAGCAAGAAATGGCGCAACTGGGGCTCAGCATGAAAGACAACGGCCAACTCGACCTGAACCGGGCCCAATTGACTCAGCAACTGGCGCAGCAGACAACGCCCCCCAGCAGCCTTGCCACACTGTTGAAATCCTGGGACCAGGCCGGCAGCCCCCAGCCTGCCACCGAGGCCCCGTCGCCTTCGAGCACCGCAGCATCTGATTGGTCTAACACCAGCCCATTGTTCCGGCAAGCCCTTTTGGGTCAATACACCAACAACATGTACGCCGAAGACCTCCACTGAAACGTGCGTTTTCCGGCTTTCT
>ERZ724505.203-NODE-203-length-40150-cov-7.034443_pt1 | contig 40150 bp, 47 predicted proteins | sample MGYA00376038_ERZ724505 | MGnify/ENA primary metagenome ERZ724505 (study PRJEB28724, sample SAMN07190884) | wastewater metagenome | isolation source: effluent of sewage treatment plant in Hong Hong | place: Hong Kong | collected 2016-03-17 ... | reverse complement strand
CATTTCCAATTTGAAGTACCAGGAGCTAGATACCACCCAAAAGTTAAAGCGGGAATATGGTCTGGATATATCAGATTGTTCAATCTGAATAATCGTCTGATCTATTGTGGTTTGCTTGAAAGGGTCATTGAATTCTGTAAAGCCCGCAAGGTTACTCCAGAGTTGGTTGATTCTCCAGCATTCGGTCTCCCAGGTCAACAAGACAACATTCACCTTGATGATGTTCAGGACTATATTGATTCACTCAACATACATTCCCGCGGTGATAAAATTGAAATCAGAGATTACCAGATATCCGGTGTCTATAGTGCTCTGAAGAACAAGCGTAAGACAGTCCTAGCGTCAACCGGTTCCGGCAAAAGCGTCATCCAGTATGTCATCTCCCGCTATATCACTGAGAATCACGGTCGTGTTCTGATCGTTGTGCCGACAATCCAATTGGTCGATCAGATGTATGGTGACTTCAAGGATTATTCAACAGAAAACGGATGGGATGTTGAAGCAGAGTGTCACAAAATCTCCGGCGGTAAGGAGAAAATATCCAAAAAGAACATCGTAATATCAACCTGGCAAAGCATCCAGAAAATGGAATCTGGTTGGTTGAACCAATTCACCGGCATCATAGTCGATGAGGTACATACAGCCGCTGCCATGGTCCTGACAAAACTGATGGAAAAGTCAACAGATGTACAGTACAGAATCGGTCTTACTGGTACATTGTCAAAAGCAAAAGCAAACGAGATGGTGATTGTTGGTTTGTTCGGTGATATCACAAGGATCACTAACACCAAAAAATTGATGGAGGATGGACATCTCGCGGGAATCAATATCAAAACAATTGTTCTAAAGTATAACGAGTCCAAACCTCTGTTCGCTAAAAAGATTGATTACCACAAGGAACTTGAGTTTTTGACCAAACACGAGCGCCGTAATAAATTCATCAGAAAACTTGCTCTGTCCCTTGAAGGAAATACCTTAATTCTCTTCCAGCTAGTGGAGGGACATGGTGATATACTATACAAGTTGCTAATGGAAAACTGTGGTGACCGCCAGATCCACTATGTTCACGGTGGTGTTGCAGCAGATGATAGAGAGGAAGTCAGACACATCGTTGAAGATTCCAATAACAGCATTATCCTTGCCAGCTTCGGCACATTCCAAGCTGGTATCAACATCAAGAAGCTGCACAACATCATTCTGGCTTCCCCTACCAAATCAATGATCAGATTGCTCCAATCAATAGGTAGAGGATTAAGAACACACGAATCCAAGACACATCTAAATTTGTATGATATCATAGATGCGCTTAATGTATCAAAAACAAAAAGAAATCATACGTATCTACACGGGATTGAGCGGCTTTCAATCTATACCGATCAAGAATTTGAATATAAAATCATAGAGGTGCCAATTGAAAAATAACTATTTCGGACTAAAACTAAAAACCGGTGTGACAATCTTCTGCGAGGTCATTCATGCAGATGTTGATCGACAGACATATGTTATTGCAGACCCTTTGGTATATGATGAAAAACTGTCGAAGAGCGGAGATATTAGTGTCGCCTTCCTGCCGTTTGCATTCTATTCAAAGTATAATGAGCACACGATTGATGCTTCTGAAGTCTTTATGGCAGATCCATTGAATTCAAAGTTCACGATTATGTATGGTGAAGCGTTGATGGGTCTTGAAATTTCCGATACGAAGATGTCGACACATGAATTGCTTACTGGAAGTATGAGTCACGATTATATTCACCTAATGAATATGGTTGATAAATGTAAGAAAATTGCTGAAAAATATTCCTCAAAGTTCAACGGTATTCAGACACCAGACTTCTCGGAAATGGAGCAAACAATTCTTGATAATCGACCAGTGGTGAACTAATATGACTATGATCGCAAAGAAAGAAAAGCAGTTTTATGTTTCGAATAAGCTGATGTATGAGCTATACGTTCAGTGGTATAAGGATATTGAAACAGCAGCTGCAAATAATCAACCAGAACCACCGATACCCGATTATATTGTTGAGTCGATCATGAAGATTGCCAACAAACTCTCATTTAGACCAAACTTTTTTAATTACAGCTATCGTGATGATATGATTGCAGAGGCTATTGCTTCGTGTATATCGTCTGTCAAAAAATTCAATATTGAGAAATCAAACAACCCGTTCTCATATTTCACTACGATCGCATACAATGTGTTTATCGGATTCATCAGCAATGAGAAGAATCAGACATATGTCAAAGCAAAACTGATGATTGAGCTGCCTGTTAATGAACTGTTTGACATGGATGATGAAGATTGCGAAATGGAGAACTCAATCCATAACGGCTTCATGGAATATATCAGAGAACACGCATATATTGCAGATACAAAGCCACCAAAGTCAAGAAGAAAGCCAAAACTTGCTGAGGAAGAATCAACACTGAATGAGTTTATTCATGAAGATCATATTGATGAGGATGTAGATGAGTAAAATTATATTGTTGGGAGACGTTCACTGTGGTGCAAGAAACAGCTCAAATATTGTTAGTAATCATCAACTAAAGTTTTTTGAAGATCAGCTATTCCCATATATGAAGGAAAATGGGATCAAAATAATCCTTCAAAGCGGAGACCTCTTTGAAAGTCGCAAATTTACGAACCATAGTGTACTCCACGAATGGAATAATCGTTTCTTTTCAAAGTTGGATGAATATGGTTTTGAAATGCATATGATCTTGGGTAATCATGACCTAGCATACAAAAACACACTTGAAGTCAATAGCCCTTCCCTCTTCCTCTCCCATCATAAGTTTGTCCGCATCTATGACAAGCCAGAGGTTTTCAAACACGGCAAGCTTGAGATATTGATGATGCCATGGATCTGTGAAGAGAACGCAGAAGAAGCGCTCAAGACGCTGGCCGATCCTCCAGCAAAATGGACACTCGGTCATTACGAAATCAAAGATGTCGAGATGCACAAAGGCCAAACGTCGGTTGAGGGTATGGGATCAGATGTGTTTGCCAAGTTTGACAGAGTGCTTTCCGGTCACTATCACACTCAATCCAAGGTCGGCAATATCCATTATATCGGAACACCATATGAGACCACTTGGATTGATTATGGTGATCCTAAGGGCTTTCACGTATTGGATACCGATACTTTGAAGATGAAATTTGTCAAAAATGTTTCATCTTTATTTAACAAAATTCAATATAATGACTATAATTGTTCTAGTGACTACTGGAAGACCGTTGATCTATCCGGAATAGAAAATACCTATGTCAAAGTCATTGTGGTTAATAAAACAGATCCATATCAGTTCGATAAATTCATTGAGCGGATTTCACAGATCCAACTCGCTGATCTGAAGATTGTTGAAGACCTATCGGATTATTCCGCTGATGGTGTTGATGATGAAGAACTTGAAATCGAAGACACCAAAAGTCTGCTGGAAAGCTATATTGATTCCGTTGATACAGACTTGGATAAAATGAAACTCAAATTCATGATGAAGAGACTCTATAAGGAAAGCCTCGAAGTATTACAATGATCATATTCAAAAAGATAACAATCCAAAACTTCCTTTCTATCGGCAATGTTCCACTATCAATGGAGTTGAATAAACATCAACTCACTATGATTGCAGGTAAAAACGGACAAGGAAAAACAACCTGGCTTGATGCATTGTGCTTTGGTCTATATAACAAGGCATATCGTAATATCAACAAACCTGGGCTGATCAATAGCATCAATGGCAAAAACTGTTTGATTGCAATTGAGTTTTCTATTGGGAAAAAACAGTACAAAGTCCTGCGCGGTATGAAGCCGAATGTGTTTGAAATCTATCAAGACGGTGAGCTGATTAATCAAGATCCATCAATCAAGGATTATCAAAAGGTGCTTGAGCAACAGATCTTGAAGATGAACTATCGCGCCTTCACGCAGCTCGTCATCATTGGTTCGACAGCATATATCCCATTCATGAAGCTGACTCCAGCTGCCCGGCGTGAGTTTGTTGAAGACCTACTTGATATTCGTATCTTCTCAGCAATGTCGAATCAGCTGAAGGAAGAAATCCGCACATTGAAGGATGACATCAAGACAAACGGGCATGAAATGAAATCTGTCCGTGAAAAGTTTGAGCTACAAAAAGATTTCATTGAAAAGCAGAAACGTGAGCGTGTTGAAAACACTAAATCAATTGAAGCCGAGATTGAATCATATGAAAAGGAGAATGAAAAGCTCCAAGCTCAGATTGATGAGCTAATCGGCAAGATTGATGCAGTGACAAAAGAATGCGATAAATATGATAAGGTGGAAGATGATCTTTCTGCCCTAAAGCACTCCAAGAAAACTGTGATGTCGTCAATTGATAAGCTATCGAAGGAAGGACAGTTCTATCAGAATATTGATGAGTGTCCGCAGTGCAAACAGGGGATTTCACATGATCACAAGAGCACTATCATAACAAATGTTGAAAAAACTCTCGAAAATCTACATGAAGAATTTTCTCAAATTGAAAAAGAGATTGAGAAAACTTCAAAGAAATATGAAGCACTCACGAAAAAACTAGACGAACAGCGGCTACTCAATAAGGAGCTATCGAATAAGAATCACGATATTGCAACAAACAATGCTGTTATTCGATCAAAGAAGAAACAGATTGAAGCAGTAAAGAATGATACTACTTCGATTGATGAAGAAAAGAAAAAACTCAAAGAGTATGCCAAGACCGTTGTTACACTAGATAATCAACGTCGTGAATTTAATGAGCTCACCCAGTATCAACAGGCTGCTCAGATTATGCTTCAGGATTCTGGTATCAAAGCAAAAGTGATCAAGCAATATATTCCCGTGATCAATAAGATGGTTAACAAGTATCTTGACTCACTTGATTTCTTCTGCCAATTTACTCTGGACGAAAACTTCAACGAGATTGTCAAGTCTCGCTATCGTGACAACTTCGTTTATGACAGCTTCTCTGAAGGTGAAAAACTCAGAATCAATATCTCGCTTCTTCTGACGTGGATTCATATTGCCGAAGCAAAGAACCAAGCAAGCTGCAATCTCCTATTTGCAGACGAGATTCTTGACGGCGCCCTTGACCACGGTGGTGCTGATCTAATGCTCGGACTATTCAGAACACTAAAGAACAAAAACCTATTCCTTATCTCACACAGAGATTTGAATGAAAACCACTTTGACCATTCCATCAAGTTTGAAAAAGTGAATAACTTCACGGAGATTATTACATCATGAGTATCATTGAAACAGTCAGCGGCAAGATGATCAATATTGCAAACCCATCACCTGATGATATCCTATTGAACGATTTTGCCTGGGCAATCAGTCGAGTCAGCAGATTTGCCGGGCACACAATCTCAGAGGTCCCATTGAACGTAGCGCAGCACTCCGTTTATGTCTGTGATATGATTTTGAAAAATGAAAACAGACCGGATGTGGAAGAGATTGCCCTATTCGGTCTGCTCCATGATTGTGGTGAAGCATACCTCGGTGATATCCCATCACCAGTGAAGCATATGCCAGGATTGATTGATGCCTTTGATGCAATCGAAAACAATTTCCTCAACATCATCTTTGAGAAATATGTCGGTGCACTTCCAACACCAGAGCAGTGGGATGTGGTGAAGAAATATGACAAGAAAGCATTACGGATTGAAGCATATCACTTCATGGTCTCACGTGGCCAAGGGTGGACTGGAGACACAGAGCCACTTGATCTGATTGAGCTACAGACTTATCCTAAACCATCCAGTTCCATTCTTGCATATGAGAAGTTCCTGCACAAATACGAGACACTTTCCTCTTTGATATCAAAGACTTAGCACTAGTTGTACAAACGGTGAGCATTATTATATTATATCTCATGAAGTTAATCTTTAATGAGGATAACCAGTGAAGATTGAATCGAACACTAATGTTTCGACCAATGCTGTGTCGAGCAATTTCAAAATCTCTGAAAATGCCGGCAAGCTGTTTATGATGTTGAGTACTGCTCTATATGCGAATAAGGAACGCAGCACTCTGTATGAACTGTCGACCAACGCATATGATGAGCACGTGATTTCCGGCAAAAAAGATGTCCCGATTGAAATCACATTCCCCACCAAACTGGATTCCAATATCCGTATCCGTGATTTCGGCCGTGGTTTGTGCGAGGATGATGTTTATCGCCTCCTCTGCACCTATGGTGAATCCACCAAATCACAATCCAATGACTTCGTCGGATCCTGGGGTATCGGCTTCAAGTCCTGTGCATCTGTCTCAAACACGTGGACTGTGAATTCATATCACGCCGGCAAAAAGTCGCAATACCTGATCTTCGTTTCCGCTGACGGAATTCCGAACATCACCAAGATCCGAGATGAAGTCAGTGGAGAAACCGGTATTGAGGTTGTTATCCCTGTTCAAGAATCCCGTTACTATCAGTGGAAATCGGAAATCTCCACTCTGTTTTCCCATTTCCCAGTAAAGCCGATCATTCACAATCTGGATGTTAAATATCCGGATCAGCTGGTATTCAATGATGGTGGATGGTTGCTCTGTGGGAATTATTCCCGGGCCATCACTTCGTTTCGTGAATATGATTTGGACAAAAGCAAGCTGAAAACCGAAATCTCGGAAGATCTGCTTTACGTTCTCGATCTGACTTTTACTCTCAAATTTGAAATTGGTGAGCTGGATCTTAGCATCTCACGTGAGACCCTTCAATATACGAAAAAGACAATCACCGCGGTTGAAAATAAACTGCGCTTGATCAAAGATCATTATACCAAGATCATCTCCAGTATCACCGGGAAGGATTCGCTTGAGTATCGGGAGAATTTTGTAAATTGGATCAAGGAAGACAGAATCAACAAATCTTCTGGTTACTATAATAAATCCAATGCTTTTATTTCAGATATTCTTGGTACAAACGGCAAGTTTGATCTGAAAAATTACCCACATGACTTTGATCGCTATGATTTCAAAGTTGGTACCGATGATAAAATTGTAATCACCAACGGTAAGCGGATTGCCAATAATCCTAAGCGATACTTCAATTGCTGGAAAACAATGGCCATCAGGATGGATCGCGGCAGTGATGAATCTATCTCACTGGCACTCACTCAGCTCGATAACATCAAATTCTTTATCAACGACTGTCATGGTGGTATTGCTCGTGCCCGTGAATATTGTACTGCCAACAGATGTTATGGTGTGATTGCCGATAAGAACCTATTTCCAAAAGAGCTGAAACGGAAGATTGTCAAAACATCCAGTCTGCCTAAGCCGCAGCGCACTCAAGCAGTCCGTGAAAAATCCGCTGTTTATGAGTGGTCAGGAAGCCGCCGGTATAATCCGACGAGTATGATCACATTGAAAGCCTGCTACGTTCAGATCAAAAACATTAACACGGGCGAAACCAAATGTGGTACCAGTCTTGATCTGATTATCACGTTGCGGAATATGGGATACCAGATCCTCGGTGTCAAGGGTGATCTGCCGTCTGGTGCTATTTCCGCCAAAGCTGTTGCAGCGGATTATATCAATAATTTTGATGAAGAAATCATTAAAGCATATTATCAAAAAGAGCAGCGCCGTAGTATAATTAAATCAATCTGTAACTTTGCAGGAAAATTCAAAACTCAGAAACAATCCGAGTGGAATGACTTTGTTGATCAAATTGCTGATGTGAAAGCAAATCTGAATAACAACGTTGTGACCTATAGTGTCAGTGATTATTTTAGACTTTGTCAAAACACCGGTGTAAAGCCAAAGACATTCAGTAATATTGTATCTGTTGATGCCCTGATTCAGAAAATGTATTGCAAATATCCAATGCTCAGTTTCGTGTCCGACTACGATCTTGAGTATAACAAAGAGTCACAGAAAAAAGTCGGCGAATATATCGAACAACTTTCTTGAGAAGGAAATAAATCATGAACTACACTTATTTTGTTTCAGAAGATTCCGTCACTCTGGTTAATATCAGTACTGGCAATCAAGTAACATTTATGAAATCGGATCGTAATTTTGACCGATTCAAAGAACTGATCGTTGCCGGGGATTATGCAGCAGCTGAGATGTTGGATATCAAAACCGTTGTCACATCATTCTCATGTGACAAGATGAACATCAAGATTGAGAATGGTGTCGGTTCAATCAAGGTATTTGGTGTTGAATATCCGCTTGAGAATACCATTGTTAACCGCATCGTTAAGATGTCAGAGGAAGGTTTCAGCCCGGAACCTCTGATGCAATTTGTCAACAATCTGTACAAGAACCCATCCGCTACTGCAATCAAAGAGCTGTACGGATTCTCGGAAGCGTCAAATCTTCCCATCACAACGGATGGGTGTTTTATCGCGTATAAGATTATCAATAACAACTATACCGACTGCTACACCAGCACCATCGACAACAGCATCGGACAGGTTGTTGAAATGATGCGTGGTTCCGTTGATGACAACCGAAACAACACCTGCTCCACTGGTCTCCATTTCTGTTCAAAGGATTATCTGAAGCACTACGGATCAAGCCGCCGTGATACAGACCGTTGTGTCCTTGTGAAAATCAATCCCGCTGATGTGGTTTCCATCCCGTCTGACTATAACAATGCCAAGGGCCGTACGTGTCGGTATGAGGTTGTTGGTGAAATCACAGACAACAGCTGGCGGGAAACCCTGAGTGAAAAGGATTACAACGAAAAATCCGTTGATGATCAATTCGATAAGCCAAAGCAACAAAATGTTCAAGGTGCTACACTCGGCAATTATTTCTTCAATACCGTCACGAAGCGTTGGCATCGGTCGGATAACAACCTGATGGTATCTCGGAATACGGTTCTCAATGATAATTTTGGATATACGATTGAGAACATCCTTCAGCTAGAAAACCTTCAATAACTTTTTACATAAGAGGTAATCCATAGTATGATTGATAATGTAAACAGTCCTCGGCATTACACGTCACATCCATCTGGTGTTGAGTGTATTGAAATCGCTCAGCACTACAATTTCTGTATCGGAAATGGGATCAAATACCTGTGGCGCCAGGGTCTAAAATCCGAGGTTGGTATGGATCCATTTGACAAGCAGATTGAGGATTGCAAGAAAGCTGTTTGGTACATCAATAAACACATTTCAAATCTTGAGAATGAGAGGAACAAAAATGGCAAAAACGGGCCCGAACAAAATGAAAAAGTGGCGGAGGGAAGCAGAGAAGAGCAATCTCGAACAGGGGAAGAAGCACACAGGGCGAGCAAATCGCCAGGCTGCGATGCTCGCCCCTTTGATTCAAAGACAGTTGCAGCAATTAATGCCTTCACAACTGGCACAATTACAGACGATGGATACAACTACCGAACAATCGGCGAATGAAGAATAATAAACAAAGTATTGGTGATCTAGGTCAGCACTGGACACCAAATGAGATTGTTGATAAAATGATTTCATTGAAAAGAAACACGGGAAAAACATTAGAACCATCTGCCGGCAGTGGTAGATTTGTTAACAAAATAAAAGATATTACAGCAATCGAGATTGATCAAAATGTAGTTCCGCCTGATTTATTATCAGCCTATAATATAATGAACTTTTTTGATTATCCAGAGTATCATAAATTTGATAGTATTATCGGCAATCCACCATATGTAGCTGGTAACCTATTACTAGGTGAATGGTTTTCAGACTGGAAAGGGATTTGTCCGCGGTCTGCAAATTCATATCTTCATTTTATTGATAAATGTATTAACCATCTATCTGAAAATGGTGAGATTATTTTTATTATACCATCAACATTTTTCTCAGATACAAGCCGAGGTAAAGAATTGAGGAAAAAGATGGTGAAGTTAGGTGCTTTTACTGATGTTTTCTATTGTAGTGATGTGAAATGGGAAAAAGCAGCGATAGATACTCTAATCTTTAGATGGGAAAAGGGTTTAAAACAAGATACAGTTTTAACAAATCGTGGGAATAAAACATTATTTGAAAGTAATGGTTTTATTTGGCTTATTGATTTTGAACCTAGCAGTGTTATGAATGCATGGTTTAAACCTACAGTAGGATCAGTTCCATCAAGAATTGCGATAGAAACCGGTGGTGATACAAAATATTTCTGTAATGGTCAGATGATCGGAGTTGATGAATCAAATAAAAAAACCTGGTCACGGGTACATGATACAAAATATGGACCAAAGATATTTTTTAATGGTGGTCCCAGCCGTCGCTGGCCAATGTTCTATAGCGGAAATTATGATAAACACTTAAATCATGTTCTTTTGCCTAAAAAAGAACTGAATATTGAGATTATAGAATCTGTATTGAATGATTGGTTTAAGAAAAACGGTGAGAAGTTAGGGTTGATAAAAGGTGGAAGGTGGAGTTGCGGTATAGGGCAAATTGATAATTGTCCTATTGACAAAGAGTTAAATCAAATTTTTATTGATTCATTGATGAATAAAGGAGAAGTAAATGAAGGTCAGTAAGACGACTATTGATGTATTGAAGAATTTTGCAACGATCAACAGCAATCTGGTAATCAATCCTGGCAAGAAATTTGCCACGATGGGCGTTTCCAAGGATGTTTTTGCAGAGTATGAATCCGATGATGAGTTTGAGAAGAAGATTGCAATCTTCAATCTCCCAGAACTGCTCGGTGTTGTTGGTTCGTTCAAGGAGCCAGAGATTGACCTCTCCGACAAATTCCTGGAAGTCAAAGAAGGTAAGCAGAAGGTCAAATACATCTTTGCTGATGAGTCCGTGCTGACCGTTCCGACCAAGTCGATCACATTCCCAACACCCGATGTTACATTCGATCTGACCGCTGATCAGCTGGACATCATCAAGCGCATGTCCGGTATCCTCGGTGTTGAGGACCTCTCATTCATCGGTAACGGCAAGAAGGTTGTTGCTCGTGTTCATGATGTGAAGAACAAAACATCCAACAACTTTGATGTCGAGCTTGGTGATACAAAGGACAAATTCAATGTTCATCTCCGTATTGAGCGCGTCTCAAAGCTGTATGGTGGTGATTATGTCGTTGACTTTTCAAACAAAGGTATCAGCCGTTTCACACACCAAGGCATCAAACTGGTTGTCTATGTAGCACTGGAAGCAGATAGTTCATACGAATAACCTAATCGGAATATATTATGACTGACGTGAAAATGAACCCGAATGAGTGGCTCTGGGTGGAAAAATACCGTCCAACCACTCTTGATGAAGTGATTGCCCCTGATGAAATCAAGAATGTATTTCAGGGGATTATTGATAGTGGTCAGATTCCGAACCTTCTATTATCGGGATCTGCCGGTATCGGAAAAACCACACTGGCGAAGGCATTGTGTGATATTATCGGAGCGGACTGGATTTTGATCAACGCGTCCTTGGAAAACGGCATCGATGTTCTCCGTACCAAGATCACCCAGTTTGCATCAACCACTTCATTTGAAGGTAACAAGAAGGTTGTTATCTGTGATGAAGCTGATCACATCACCGCGGCAGCTCAAGCAGGTTTCCGCGCGTTCATTGAGGAATTCTCAAACAACTGCACATTCATCTTTACGTGCAATTTCAAGAATCGTCTCATTGAGGCTATCCACTCCCGTTGCAAGACCATTGAATTCAAAGTCAGCAATAAGGACAAACCAGCACTAGCCGCTCAGTTCTTCAAGCGAGTCACTCAAATCCTTAAAGAGGAAGAAATTGAGTTCGATAAGAAGGTTGTTGCCGAGATTGTCAATAAGCACTTCCCTGATTTCCGCCGTGTCTTGAATGAACTGCAATCTTATGCAGCTTCCGGTAAGATTGACTCTGGTATCCTCGTGAATCTGACTGATGATTCGTTCAATGAGCTGATCAAGATTCTGAAGGCTAAAAAATTTAATGACATGCGCCGGTGGGTAGCACAGCACGCAGATGACGATTCATCTGCTCTGTTCAAAAACTTCTACGATAAAGCCGTTGAATATCTTGAACCAAAGTCAATCCCTGAACTGATTATTCTGCTTGGCGAATATCAATACAAGGCTCAATTTGTTGCGAATCAGGAAATCAATACGTCAGCATTTCTTACTGAGGTCATGATGAGTGATGCGCAATGGAAATAAATGCACTCAGAAAGATTGCTGAGATTGTTGAGGATAGGTGGTATGATGTTTATGATCTAGCCCTTATTGTTGGTTTCAATCTCAAGATTGCTGGAATCAACTACAAGACAAATGATGAATTGATTAAGATGCTCATTCTTATGACCCAGATCGGATTCTTGGATGTCAAATCGGATGATGCATCTCAAATTAAAGTGAGGAGTAATTGGATTGTCGAAGCTCAGTCCGTTTGACATTGTCAATCATCTCAATGAAAAGACCAACATCGAGATGGATCCAAGCGATTATACTCCTTGGATGATCAACCTAGCCCTGGCCAATCATTTGCAGACTATACTGTTTGCCAATGAAATGAATAGGCTATATGATCTTCCAAAGGAGGTTCAGTATGACTTCTATTTCCATGGTATTCCGAAGGGCAAACGCTTCGGCAAATGGCCCAAAAGGGAAAAATACGATACCGAGCTTGTCTCAATTGTTCAGGAAAGATTTGCACTAAATATCTTACGGGCTCAACAATATATCTCACTGTTGAGCAAAGAACAAATTGATTGGCTGAAACAAGCTCATGGTGGAAAATAATGGAAAATAATAACAAGATTGGTGTGGAAGTTAAGCTCGCAGACCCAGACAAATTCTTATTGATCAAAGAATCGCTGACACGAATTGGTGTCGCGTCAAAGAAATCCAAGACATTGACACAATCCGTACACATTCTTCATAAAAGAGGGCGCTATTATGTGTGTCATTTCAAGCGGCTTTTTGAGCTTGATGGAAAAAGCTCAACGCTGAGCAAAGATGATATTGAGCGTGAGAATATGATTGCTTGTCTGCTTGAGGATTGGGGTTTGTGCACAATCATTGACAAAGAGCAGGTTAAGGAAAAGGCAAAGGTTTCAACCGTGAAGATTTTGCCTTACAGTCAGAAACATGAATGGAATCTTGTTTCAAAGTATACAATAGGCGGACACTAGTCGCCTATAGATGAATTGGTGCCGAATCTGGGCCAATCGGTTGTCAGACCGACTCTGACATATCTCGCTGAAAAGGAGAAAACTATGACAAATCGTCGCATTAATTTGGACAATATTGCAACTAGTGATATTATCGGATTCAATACTCTCTCAAATCTGATTAATCAACTTGGTGGAACAAAAACATCAACATACCCACCTCATAATATCAGAAAGCTAGATGACTCAAACTATGTCCTAGAAATGGCCATTGCCGGTTTCAAACGGGATGAGATTGAGATTACCGTTATGGACAACAAGCTGACTATATCTGGTAAAAAAGTCACTGAGGTGCAAAACTATATCCATCGTGGTATTGCATCACGTGCATTTACCAATACATTCCCGCTTCACGAAAATGTTGAAGTGCAGGGAGCAAATCTTGAAGATGGCATTCTTACAGTTACAATGAAGTTGCTTGTTTCCGAAGAAAAGAAACCAAAGAAGATTGAGATTAATCAAGGTCCTCAGTTTCTAACGGAAGCTAAGTGATGGATATGAAGATCCTTGGTGAAGTCCAATTCAACGGGAAGCCGCTGCTTGTTGTTGAATCTGGTGTTGGTGGTTATGTTAATGGGATCTTCACTAGACTTCTTTTAGTCCCACCTAGCTGCATTGATACTCCTATGGAGAATCCGGTGGAAATTGTAACAGAATCAACAACTTAGTAACTTCTGTACATATTCCTTTCATCTGATATAATAGAATTATTGGATGAAAGGAATTTATCATGAAATTTGATCAGATGAAGAAAGGTTGTAAGCAATGACCCTCGCAACTGCTTTGATCGTCCTTGCTGCTCTATACCTGATCTGGGAAGATCATTGGTTTCTCGGAATTTGTATTGTGTGCATTTTTGCCGCAAAGTGAGAATAATTATGAGTCCGCGTGAAGATGCTGTTGTCGAAGAAAAAGAAATGTCCCGACAGTGTGTTGTCATCTTTGAAAAACGAATTGCCGACCTGATCGTCAATGGTGCAAAAACCCGCTCTGTCGCCGTAAAGTGGTTGCTTGAGTCTCTCGACATTAGTGATGATCTTGAATATGCAGATTATTACTTTGGCATGCCGTATGGTACATTTGCCAAGGAACTCGCTTAACTTAAAAAACCCTGAATCTCTGCCGCAATTGCGGCAGAGATTCATTATATCATGAAGTATGAAATTGATCATTTTGAGTTTGATAAAGATGAAAGTAAAAATAATCTGATCAAACTGCATTGTATAATTGAGCAATATAATCTTGTATCCGAGTGTGAAGATATTACATTCTACGGATCACGCGGAAATTATACATTGACTCCAAATTACATCTTTCAACAAAATGATTATTCGCCAATGATATATGCAATTCATGGTGCTTGCGGGATGATTAATGAAATTGAATGTAGTGATCAATTGCCTGACCTAATTGAAGGTCAGTACCTAATACATAAAATGAGAACAAAATGAGAGCAAGATACTGGTCACATTCGAAAATTGTAAAATCACTCAGAGAAGCACTGGGATTTCCAGTTTGCCCAACATTTGCCACATCAAAAGAGTGGAGAGCATATCACAAGGCTTGCAAAGAGCATAACGAAGTGCTCGATTATATCACGGATGAAATGATTGATAATATTCAAGATGCTATCAACTGGCCGGTAGATAAACTGAATGACTTTTCATACTGGGTGTATAATCGGTTCATCGATGAGACACACAAGATCAATACCGGTCTCAAGCCCGGTCAATGGCACGAAACCGAAGAGCGGATCCTTCATGGAATGTTTGAGGAGCTGGTTGATTTTGTTGAAGTCCAGAAGGCATGCAAGAACATCTGGTGTAATGACAAAGATATTGCAAAATTCGTCCCTTGGTGGGATAAGCATCTACCATATTTCCTAAACAAGCTGATCGAGACTCGCAGCCAACATCTTGGTGTCAATTATCTGCTTTGGGAGACCACACTAAAGAAGGATAATGAATGGTTCGGTCTTGATTGGAAGGAAACCAGAGGAGAAAAGGATTTCATTCGTCAGAATCCTGAATATATGAAGCCAACTCCTCAAGCCGAAGCTGCTCTTGAAATCCTCGATCTGTATGTCTGGTGGAAATTCCTTCGTCCCGCTCGTCCAGATCCAATGGATGCTTCTGGATATACTGATTATTTTAACCGCAATCGGACAGAGGATATCCTTGACTTTGAATCTATCAAAGAGGATTCTACTCCATATTCACAATCTTGTCATGAGATTGAAGAAAAATATGAGAAAGAGGATACAGAGATGATGAAGCGTTTGATTGATGTTCGTCGTTCGATGTGGACTTGATATGAAGCGGATTCTTGATGTACTGGCATTGGGTGGTGCAATGATTGGTTCTGCGTTAATTGCATCAAATTCTGGATATAATGTGCTAGGTTATCTGTTCTTTTTGATTTCCAGTCTGGCATCAACAAAGCTGTTGTTTTCTAGTGACGCTTCAAGATCACTACTGTGGACAAATCTCTGGTTTGTCTGTATGAATATTATTGGAATTGTGAGATATTAGAGGAGAAATGATGACACTAAATGAAGCGCTGAAAAACGGACCGGTGAGTGTTTTCTTCACCAAGATAGATGGCACTGATCGTCAGATGTTGTGCACTCAGAAGGTTGATCTGATTCCAACAGAACACCAACCTCATAATACCGAGTATAAACAATCGAGTGACGTTACTCGCGTATATGATCTGGATGTAAAAGGATGGCGCAGTTTCCGTAATCTATCAGTAAAAACATGGATCGAGGTCTAATATGAAGAGAGAAACACCGGTTTCAATTGAAGGAACCACAAAGCACATTCCCAATGTTTATGAAGCAGTTCTGTGTACCGCTCAACGTGCACGCGAATTGCAACGAAATAAACAGAAAGATTGTCTGACAAAAGCATTGCTTGATGGTGAAGAAGGTAACATTAACCGTCAAGAATATTTGATGAAGTCTGTTATTGAGCAACTAACCAAGGAGAAAAAAGATGGCAAACGTAGTGATCCCGTCAAACCCAGCTGATATCAAGAAGATCAAAGATGCCGCCAGGGAATATTCTGACGCGGCTATCCGTATTGAATCAGAGAAGGATCTGATGAAAGAGGTTGTTGAGACCCTATCGGAAGAAACCGATCTGCCAAAAAGCGTAATTAAGAAAATCTTTGACATGTATGCAAAAGATACATTTGATAAGATTTCCCAGGCAAATGAGGATGTTGGCACACTCTATGAAGCAGTTTTCAGAGCAAATCCGTAATAGGATCAATAACTTAGGACTTTATTTACTTATCGGACCAATCTGATATACTGAATTTACTCACTAAGGAGATTATTATGAAACTCAATGAAATGACCGCCATCCAGCTTCGTGAAACCATCAAGACCGCACGTCTTGCCCTGAAAGAAGCCCTGGCAAAGCAGAAAACTGAGCGTGAAGCCAAAGCAACCGAGCGTGCCGTTGCTCGCAGTGTCAAAATTACCGAGCGTGATGAAAAGCGCAAGGCGCGTGAAGCCAAAAAGGCTGATCGTGAAGCTGCAAAAGCCGAACGTGCACGCCTGAAGGAAGTCCGTGTCGCCGAACGAGCAGCAAAAACCGAAGCCCGCCTGACCGCGGCAAAGGAACGGCTTGAAAAGGCCCGTGCCAAGGTTGAAGCCCTGGCTATGGACAAGAAAATCGGTAAGGTTGGTGCAGCAAAGAAGCGTGAGCTACGTAAAGCTGGACCGGTGACTGTCGTTACCAAGTAATCAAAGGAATGATTACAGCAATCTTAATCATTGGCGATTAACATCATTCTGTAAAGGATCTATATGAATAAATTCGTGAATTCAACCGGTGTAGGTCGTGTCTATGGTGCAAATGGTGCAGCTGCATATGCATCCAGTGGATCTGCACTGGTCGACTTCTTCTATATTGCTGGATCTGCCCGCAATGTTGACAAGTCGGTTCTGATTGACAAATTCCAACGGGCGCTTAACGATGATCCCAATATGGCACTCAAGTGTCTGTTCTGGGCTCGTGACGCTCGTGGTGGAGCAGGTGAGCGCCAGGTCTTCCGCGATCTGTATGCATATCTGGATCAAAAATATCCGGTGCTCGTTCAAGAAACACTCAAGCACGTTCCCGAATATGGCCGCTGGGATGATCTGTGGTCATCCGTGCAAAATCCAACAAACCGTCAGCGCGTCCGTAAACTGATCGGCGACAAGCTGATGTCGCAAGATGAGTCCTATGGGCTGCTTTGCAAGTGGCTGCCGCGGCAAGGCAATTTTGCCGCAGAGATGCGCAAGCATCTGAATCTGTCGCCGAAGATGTGGCGTAAGATGGTTGTCAATGGATCCAAGACCGTTGAGCAAAAGATGTGTGCTCGCGATTGGTCGTCCATTGATCACAACACAAATCCATCCCTCGCTGCTTCCCGTTATAGCAATGCCTTCAAAAAGCATGCTGAAGAGGATGGAGGCAACTACGCGAAATATCTCGCAGGATTTGCCACTGGCGAATCCAAGATCAAGACCGGTGTACTCGCTCCACATGACATTGTCAAAAATGTCAGAGTCAATGCCGATCCGATTCTGATCAATGCACAGTGGGATAATCTTCAGAATTTCCTAGAGGATTCCACTGAGAACATCCTTCCAATGATTGATGTTTCTGGTTCGATGGGTTGTCTTGTTGGCGGAAATCCAAATCTGAACTGTATGGATGTTGCCATCGGTCTGGGTGCATATGTTGCGCTTAAGCAGCCTGGTGCTTTCAACGGAATGTATCTCACCTTTGAAACCTCGCCACGACTGGCACGCGCGGATATCACCAAGGGTGTCAAGGATATGATCAATGACATCACAGCAGCACCGTGGGGTGGATCGACCAATCTGTCCGCTGCATTCGACCAAGTGCTGACGTATGCAATTCGGAATCAAGTCCCACAGTCCGATATGCCTACTATGCTGATCATTCTGTCCGATATGCAGATGAATGAAGCTGATCACACATTCAATCAAACCATGCTTGAGATGATTCAGAGCAAATATGAGGCATCCGGCTACAAAATGCCGAAGCTGGTGTTCTGGAACCTCAATAATGAGTATGGTACCACTGAAGCAGGTGCAACCACTGCAAATACCATGCTCGTCTCTGGATTCTCGCCTGCTATCCTTAAGGCCATCGTTGATGGGACTGAGATGCCGGCAGTGCCCACTCCATTGGATCTGGTTCTGAATGTTCTGAATTCCCCACGATATGAGGCAATCTCTGTATGAAATGTTCAGTACATATTCAAACCCCCTTTGGGTTACAAGAACTAAATTCACTCAACTCAAAGCTTGAATATTCGAAAAAGAATAATCTCCTAACCTGGTTCAGACAGTACTGTCTATCGGAGGCAATGAAAAAGGAACTGGAGATTATTCAGTATCTTGAGAAAACTGAAATGACAATTGATGATTCACCAGAAGATATGCAGAGGTGGAAAGAAATGTCGGATTCATATTCACTCCACAAATATTTTGGTGATCAACGATGAAAGAGTATGAAAACTTTTTCCTCAACGAAGTAACACTACAGAAGCAGATCGAAGAACTTGTTATTGATTCTCGGCTGACCTATATGGAAGCCATGATCAGATTCTGCTCTGATAATTCCCTTGACTTTGAAGATATTGCAAACATTGTATCAGTCAATCTGAAAGAAAAGATCCGTGTTGATGCAATGAATGATGGGTATCTTCCAAAACAAACAATGTTGCCTCTATGATTGGATATGATCTATATAGAATATATGAACCAATAAGACTACATTTTGAATCCTCGTATGACATCTTCAAATACAAAGGTGTTCTCCGATATGGTAAGCGCGAGCAGTTTGAGAAGCGCAATGATCATCTAGTATTTGAGAAGTTCGCAAAGCACATACACTCACATAAAGCAGCTGGTCAGATCTGTTTATCCAACTTTGTCTATAATAACAGAGATTGGATTTACCATGATCCAAAAGAGGTCAATGAGGTGTATAATCGCTGGCGTGGTGTCTTGATGGACGTGAAGATGAATTTTTCCGATCAGGTCGACAATATTATCAGTATTGCCAAGGATAATGATGTTGATCCGGAAACCATGTTCAAGAAAACACCATCCGGAAAACAACCGCCGGCATTGCAGCTATTTATGCACGGCAAGATTCACAAAGAAACATTGGTCATATTATCAAACTTTAGCACGTTTTTGACTGATTGGATTGAGCAGTATGATTTTGATCCATTGATATCCGATCAGTTGTTTTTGTTGAAGAAGTACAAACCATTCATCGTAACAAGGGAAAATCAGAGAGATTTCTATGAAGCAGCAAGACTCATTTTCAGAACCAACCAAGTCTGAATTCCGCGGCAAGCGTAATATCAAATCCAAGGACCGTCACCGTGAGCCGTCCGATCTGTTGGTTGACGGTAACATCAAACGCCTGCATAAGAACGATCACATCAATGAAAATGAAGAAGAATTTGATGATCTAGTGGATATTGATCCGACCTTCAATTGGTCAAAGATCAAATAAAAATCCCCTAAATAGATTTTAGGTATGACATGTTATGTGTTATACTTAAATTGTGAGTATATCTATATGATAAAACGACCATCTGGTCAAGGTAAATTAAGGCTTATGCCGAAGGAAAATAAAAATGTCAAATAAGAAAGCATTCTCGCGTCTTTTGGACGCTGTCAACAAAGCAAAAGAATCAACTTCATTCAAGGATTCATCCGAGTCCACTTACTATCCAGAAGTAGATGCAGCCGGCTCCGGTTTTGCTGTTATCCGTTTCTTGCCAGCAAAGAATGAGGAAGATGTTCCTTTTGTCAAGCTGTATAATCACGGCTTCAAGAATGAAGCAGGTCGCTGGTTTATTGAAAACTGCCCAACCACCATCGGAGCATCTGCATGCCCTGTTTGTGAAGGTAATAGCGTTCTTTGGAATTCCGGTCTTGAGTCAGACAAAAAGATCGCGCGTGATCGTAAGCGCAAGGTTTCATATTACTCAAACATCCTAGTCGTTCAGGATACCAAGAATCCAGAAAATGAAGGTAAGGTTTTCCTCTTCCGTTACGGCAAGAAAATCTATGATAAGATCATCGACTGCATTCAGCCTGAATTTGCTGATGATGAGCCAATGAACCCATTCGATCTTGAGGATGGAGCAAACTTCAAGCTGAAGATCCGTCGCGTTGAAGGTTATGCCAACGTCGACAAGTCAGAGTTTGAAAAGACCAGCGGAGTTGATCTTGATTGGGATTCGGTTAAGGATTCTATCTTTGATCTGAATCAGCTGATTGCACCTGAGAAGTTCAAGTCATACTCTGAGCTGAAGTCCAAGTACAACAGTATTGTCGGACACAGTGATGATATGGATGATCTGCCAAAGTCAACCAAGCAGTCAAAGACTGATGAAGATGATGAAGATGTTCCAGCTCCTAAAGCTGCTCCAAAGAAGGAAGCTGCAAAACCAGCTCCTAAGAAGGATGAAGATGACGACTCAGATGCAGACTTAGATTATTTTAGAAAACTTGCAGAGGATGATTAATCCCGAGCTAATATAAGCAAAAGGAGAGCAAATGCTCTCCTTTTTTACGCCATTACCATCCGTGTGTCTAGATATTTCCTCAAAGAGGATTCGTTATGTCTGACAGATGAAACAAGCTGTGTCTTGCTCTCCCCACCAGATTGATTGACCGTGATGTTCTTGTTGGCATTGATCACCTGATTGTGTTTTGATGACTCTTGTTTCTTTTCGGCAACAGCTGTTGTTTCAGCTGCTTTCTGAACAGATGATCCGGTGGTTTTCTTTGTCGGAAGAACAATCGGTTTATTCAGCTCTTTCTGCTCATCACCATGAATCTTATCATATAACCAGGATCCTATCTTACCGCTACCATCTTCATTTGTCAAGAATTTGTCATTTATCCAGCTTCCCAATTGATATCCACCATATGCTGCTGCACCAACGGCAGCAGTACCACCCATGAAACCTAGCGCACGTGAACCGATTGCACCCATTCGTGACATAAAGCCACCAGCTTTTGACACAGGCCCACCAGGCGTAGTTGTAACAGGAGGTTTACCGGCTGTTGTTGGGCTTCCAGGTGCCGACGGGACAGTAGGTGGTGATCCTGGTTTTCCTCCGCCAACTCCAGGGATTTTAGACATCGCGTTAGCGGCCGCTCCCATTCCTAACTTTGCCAAAACCATCCCAACAATTGAAAGCAATCCAGTTTTGAGTGTTGCAAATATGGCAGCAATCTTTGGGAATAGAGTCATAACTCCCTTAGCAATCATACCAAGAATACCAGAACCGTCCTTTTTATCCTTCTGATCTTTTGCAGCAGTATCAGGTCTGCCCTTATATGCATTCTTGATGCGATCTTCATCTGATGAATCATCCTTCTCGACAAAATTGTCACCGGATTTCTCATCGTCCTTTTTCTCTTTACGGAACGCATTAACGATTGCCTTCGAGACACTGATTGCCATACTACCAGCTATCATAGCATCGCGTGACTGTTTGTGCCCCATCATCTCACCAAGAACCGCGGCACCAGCACCACGATTGAATGATGAACCGATTGCATTAACAACAGATCCGATAAGCCCCTGCTTTTTCTTTGGCTGACCGTCGTCGTCTCTGCTACGTGAGAATATTCCACCGCCTGCCGTATTTTTCTCAATCCGCTCAAGCAGCTCGATGATTCTAGCTCGCTCTGACTTAGGAGCAGTCTTCGCTTGTGGTTGCTCAACCACACCCTGATCGATCCGATTTGATACCTTCCCGGCAATCTCCTCAAATCCATTCTTTCTCAGCTGATACCGCTCATATTTCTGAAGCATCCCACCGACAACACCGGCAATACCAGATCCAAATCCACCGGCTGCTTTCTTGTCCTCTAGGATTCTGACTGCGTTATACAGGCGCGGGGCAGCAGCATGTCGGATGTCCTTGTATATGTCAGCTTTCTTTTCGTCTGCTTCCTTCTGAGAACCCGATTCGGCTGTTATCCTCGGTTGGCTGGCCATGACCTGAGACAGCATTCTTGAACGTGCTGTCTTTGTACCAGCCTTTGCCATGGAATCAAGAACCTTCTGGCCGACATTTTCTATAACCTTATCGGCTTTTTCAATCTGCTCAATCTTCTTCTCAACTGCATCACCCATGATCTTGGCAAATTCCATTGTCTCTTTTTCAAAACTTGGACCAAGATCATCTGTAATATCTTCAATACCGTATGTTGCTTCAACAACCTCAGGATAAGCATTCTCCTTGGAGACAAACTTTCCTTTGTCCCCTTTGTATCGTCTTGTCTTTGGATCAAACTTAGCCATTATTTGCCTCTTGCGCTTTCTTTTCTAGGTCTTGCAACAGTAGATTAACATAAATGTCCTTCTCCCACGGTATCAAATTATCAAAGAATTCAATATTGAACTTCTGATTCTCCATCAGCTGGAAATTCAATCTATAGTATTCACCCAAATTGTCCGGGTGAAAGGTTAGCCGAAAAAATTTTGAAGTCCCTCAAGCGTGATTTCATTGGTTTCTCCACATGACTTGCATACATATGAATCAGTAAACTTGATCGTTGGAGCTGATTGAAGGAAAGCATTGATCTGCTCCAATTGCGAGTGTGTCAGCTTCTCAACAAAGTCAATCTTGTCCGACAGCTTTTCATTGGCACAATCAATCTGCTCATCATCGGAAATCACAGAAACCAGGCTGCTAGCAATCATCTCAATCACAGCATCATCCGACTGTTTCTCCATCATCTTGTAGGATGCTTCAAAATTGGGATACCGCATAACAACCCATAGATTACCATCTAGCTGAATCTCCGGTGCAACCTTTGGTGGCTCGAATAGCTCGATATTCTCAAGATTCAGTGTTTTCTTGTTCTTTGCATCACATTTCTTACAAGATGAAACCACATCCATGGTTTCGCCCAGGGACTTGTTTCTGATCGAGACAAAGAGCATCTCAATCTCAGCAACGGTTAGATTATCAATATCTACCTTGCCGAACGTGCAATATTTCAGTGTTTCCTTGAGCTGAAGCATCTGATTGTCAGTGTTATCCTGCATTGCAATCAGAATGTTCTTCTCTTCCTTAACAGTGAAAGGTCTAAACTTGACCTTATCCTTCAGGAGCTTGACTTCATAAACTTTTTGAGTCGGTGTTACATTACTAAGCATTGACATAGGTTCTCCTCATATCATGGATCTATATGTTGTTCGTCTGTTGAAACCTTAAAAACATCCACTGCTTCTGGCATCAGTTCTCTGACTGTATCAAAGTTGATGGATGGTATTGAATCGTATATCCCGGCAACTTGATCCATTGTTGCTCTGATGTTATCAATAGCGGTTCCCTTATAGTATTTACTGTCAAGGATTTTGTCTAGGAACGACTTTGGTGACTTCTTGAATGGATGGCTTGTTAGTGTATGGAAGACAACCTCAAAGTTGTCATAGCCGATTTCGACATTGATATTCTGAATCTGATCGGTTGCTGCCCATGATAGATTTCCCGCTCTGATGTTCTTAAAGAAGCAGTTGTTCAGTGTGTATGTTGCAACCTTGGTTCTCTGATCCACGTCAAATATTGCTATCTGTACTGGAAACTCATAATCCTGTCTGAATTTCAGAGAGTAATTTGTCGTATTGAACATCTTTTTTCTTGACTCTTCCAGGATCTTGGCAATACCCAGATTCCGATCAACATAGAAGCTGAATGTCACTGGTCCTAGTTCATAGTCAGCCGGCATTTCGGTCGTATAACCATATATACGATTAGGCACACTGGCCACATTCCAGCTAGGAAGATTGGCTTCATGGCACATGAATTTCAGACCTGCGGCACCTTGTCCGGTAGCGCCATTACCTAATATGACCACCTCGAACAGAAACGGTTTTGACATTGTAAAACCGGACTTTTGAACCTCTGAGATAAACTCTTTTAAACTCATTTCCAGACCTCGTCTGCTGATTGTTTCTTGAATACTTGACTTGGCAAGAAGATTGCTGGAACATAATCATCTTCACCAAATACTATGATGTTTGACTTGATGTTACTAGGGATGTAGCACTTGACACAATTTCTAAGCTGCGGCACATTGGCCAGACCGCTGATGAACCGCCAAGATAGCTGACGTCTGGTGTTGGGATCGCCGACGATTTTTGACAGCTTATCGAATGCAATCAATCTGTACCTAGGATGCATATAATGTATGTTTAATCCGTAGATGAGACCGTTAGCAAAATTGAACGGGAGTATCAGCGGAAATGTATCATATACCGGTAGTGTTTCCTTGTGCTTTGGGGAATAGAAAAACTGACACAGTGATCCTATCATACTCGGTTGCAGCTTCCTAATCTGCTTTGACTGATTCTGACCGAGGAAATCCATTGGTTTGAAACCGGAGTTCGACAGAGAATTGACATTCTTCATAAACCATGCAGCAGAATTCGCAGGATTGTAGTCCTTCTTATTCTTGACTTGATCTAGTATGTTCATTTGCCTATGCCCAGTTCTTTTTCGGTAATGAGCATAAATTCAAAGCCCTTCTTTTTACACCAATCCCTGGCAGCAGCCCACTTTGCCTGATTAACAGCATATGTTGAGACCTCGTTGATGAACTGCTTTGTCTTCCTACTCTTGTTTTCAGGTGGTAGTGTCTGTTTGAACGGTTTCACCTCAACAATGGCCTTTTTGATTTCCCCTGTTTTGGTCTTATAGACCACGGAAAAGTCTGTAAAATAGCGATGTGCTCTGCTGTCTAATGGTGATATGTAAGGGATTACAGTTTCCTCTGAATTCCACTCCAAGATCGCCGGTGTTTTGTCAAAAAACAGCATCAGCTTTTTTTCCCACGATGAACGATAGAAAATCTCATTTGGATTGCCGATATACTTTTCCGGATTGATTGGAATATACTTTCCTTGATGATATGTTTTTGCCATTATGACACTAAATAACTAATATTCTACTATTTAGGGCATCACATGCATTTATCTATTCCAGGGACCAGTTTTGTATTGCCTTCGGCCGATGGTATTGCAGAACGGATTGGTGAAATCCCACAGAGTTTGACACAAAAAGCCGACGAGATGATGGCATCCGTTCCCTCGGCCGATTGGTCCAATCTCGACCCACGCGACCTAGCAGTCCGCCGAGCTATGGCAGCCAAAGGCACTCCGATCACCGGCGAATTCCCGCAACCAGGGACAGTAGCTGGAGCACGCCACGATTCACTGACCAAATACAACATCATCGAGTACCCAGAAAATGTCGGCTCTGAGCGTTACCCTCACTATATGGCCTTCTTCATCAATGAATATATTCTGAACGGTGAAGATGCATCATCTGGAAGAAAGGGAAGAGCAGATAATTATCTGGATGACGAGGTTAGGACAATTGATAAGAGCGGAGTCATCCAAACAGGAAACACCACTAGTAGCTCGGTTGCCGGCGGATCTTCGAGAGCAGCATCCTCCGGAGCATCAAATATCGGTGAAAAAACCGGCACATCAGGAAAAATCAATATCGGAGCGAAGGTCAAGCGAACCAAAGATGCAATCATCCTATACACACCAAATCAGGTGAGGCAGCAATATGGCGCTGGATATGAGGAATTCACTAATGCTTCTGTATTAGGATCAACACTCATGGCCGCGGCAAACTCAAATAGTATCCCGGATGCTCTGAGCATAGCCGGGGATGGTGCATCAAATATAGCATCAGAGGCAGCAGCAGGCGCAATTGGTGGTATAGGAAAATTGGCAGGCATGGAAGGTGCTTTCAGTGCTGTTAGTAAAGTCCGCGGCAAAATTACCAATCCAAGGACTGAGATCCTATTCCAGACAATCAGACTCAGAGAGCACCAGTTCACATATACATTCAGTCCACGCAATGCCAACGAATGCGATAAGATTGAGCAGATTATCAAGATGTTCAAGGTTCACATGCATCCAATGGTACAGACTCAGAACGACTCAACCGGCAATTATCTGATCATGCCGTCCGAATTTGACATCGAGTTTTTCTATAAGACTGAAGCAAACACTCACGTTCCTAAGATACTGACATGTGTCTTGGAATCCTGTGTTGTTGATTATACACCAAATGATAAGTGGTCAACCTTCGATGGAATTCCATACCCAACTCATATTATCATGACACTAACATTCAAAGAGCTTGAGCCACTCAATGCAGCTCATATTATGGAAGGATTCTAATGAGCACGTTCCTAGCAAACCTTCCTAACGTCCTGTATGATTTCAGTACAGTCGGAGAGACAAGAAACATCTATCCGGTTCCTGACATTCTGACGAAGATTGTAACATACTATGACGAGCAGAATTACCAATACCTAACATCTGACTATCTGATCCTTGGAAACGAGACACCTGAGGTAATCGCTCACAAGGTCTATAATGATCCGTACCTCCACTGGACAATCCTGTACATTAATAAGATCACCAACATGGGTGAGCAGTGGCCAGTTCCTGATAGAATCCTGCGGGAGATTGTCGAAAACCCAGATGAAATCCACCATTATGAATTCCATGGCATCATCGCCGATCTGTCTTGGATTACCGAGAACTATGGTGCTGAGTACGCAACTCCGGTGACAAATCTGGACTATGCATCACAGGAAAACGATGTTCGGAGACACATCAAAATTATCAATCCAACTCACATTGGTAGGTTTGTGAAAGAATTTGAGGAACGTCTTACTAAATGATCAAAGCTGGTATTAAATCGGCCACATTGAAGGATCTGAGTGGCAAAAGCTCTGTCGATATTATGAGCATTATTGCTGAATTGGATGTTTTTGAAGACCTCTATTCCAGCACCATGTCTGCCACAGTGACAATCTTCGATACCAATAATTTGATTAATCAGTTCCCTATTATCGGTGAAGAAATCCTGGATATTGAATATGAGACAGAGAATCTGAATACAGTATTCAAGCGGTTCTATGTCTATAAGCTGTCGAACCGTATTCAGCAGCAGGATCATAAGATGATCTATGTTCTGCATATGCTGTCTTATGAAGGTATCATTGATCTAAACACTAAGATTTCAAGAGCATTCTCCGGTTATACACACGATATTGCAAAGAACATCTTTGAGAAGTATATCGCTACCGATCAGTTCTATTCTGGTAAGAAACTGATGTTGGAGGATTCAGGGACAGAAATCAAATTTGTCTCACCATATTGGAGTCCGATCCGTTGCATTAATCACGCAGCAACCAGATCCACGATTACAAAGAGCTGGCGATCACCCAGCTTCCTATTCTTTGAGTCCAGTGAGGCATTCAAATTCACATCCATCGAGTCCCTCGTTAAGCAGACTCCGATAATCAATTATTTCTTCGACTCGGATCCAATGAGAAACCCGACACCACAGGGCGGTTCTGAAAGGGATGTGGCGCGCTGGTTGAGCACCGTGATTAATCTGAACATCGAACAGCATTTTGACTACATTCAGAAGGTCATGACCGGTATGATCACACATCAGACCATTGAGCATGACATCATTCATAAGACCATCAGAAATCACAGATATGACTACGCCACGGATTTCAGCAAACATGCTCACCTCGAAGACAATCCAATGAACAGCAACAAATTGATGTTCTCCGAGAAAACGGCGGTCGTCGATACCCGCTCAATATTCAGCTACGGATTCAATGAGCGAATCAAAGACAACTCAGCGGAATCTGTTCACAAGCGGAATTCCCTGCTCCCTCAGCTGGAGATGTTTAAGGTTCAGATGACAGTCCCTGGTAGGTCTGATGTTAAGGTTGGTGATGTGGTCAATCTGAAACTGGGTAAGGGCAGCAGCCTGGATGCAGAAAAGATCACACAAGAGGCCAATGACCTATATTACTCCGGTAAATATCTCATTACTGGCATCCAACATCGTCTGACACCATCCCGTCACGAGATGATAGTGGAGCTTATTAAGGATTCAACAGTGAAGGTAATCGAATAATGGACAGACAATATTGGGTAGGAGTGGTTGAGGATCGCAAAGATCCGCTGATGTTAGGTCGTGTCAAGGTCCGTATCCTCGGCCTTCATAATTCAAACAAGATCCTACTCCCGACAGACGATCTCCCCTGGGCTCACGTAATCCAGCCTATTACATCTGGTGCAATGAACGGGATCGGTTTTGCTCCGACGGGCATCGTTGAGGGCACTTGGTGCCTCTGCATCTTCACCGAAACCGATCTGCAGAATCCTATTGTCATCGGAACACTGGGCGGTATCCCTGGATCCAAGACCCTGGTCTCAGAACCGGAATTTGAGGACGAGATCGCAGTCCCACCGCCTCAGACATACCTAACCACCGGTTCTGGCGGCATAGCAACGGACGGCTCTGGTAATCCTATTACAGTAGGCGAGCAACCAGCACCAGATGAAAAATATTTCGGATCACTCAACAAGACACAATATGACAATCTGAAAGCAGGTATCGCCAAGAAGGAATCCGGTGAAGCAGCAGATCCGTACAAGGTGGTCGAGAAGAAACACGGCAATTACCTCGGCAAATACCAGGTCGGAGCTGCCAAGCTGGTTGATCAGGGATACATCTCGAAGGAAGCCTATCAGAAATATGGCACATCCGCTGTCCAACATCCTGATGCCTGGACTGGCAAGGATGGTATAACGGACAAGAACGCATTCCTTGGATCGCCGGCCATCCAAGAGCAGGTCATGGACAAGATGCTCGCCAACAATATGAAGACCTTGGCCAGATCCGGTGGCATTGACCCATCAGAAACCGACCCTGGCAAACTGGGTGGGCTCCTATACACAGCGCACAATCAGGGCGAAGGTAATGCCGTCAAATTCCTCAAATCCGAAGGTAAGGAGCAGTCCAAGGATGGTAATGGATTCTCATCTGCCCAGGCCTACAATGTCGGATATGAAGCGGTCACCGGTAAAAAGATCACATCAGGTGAGCTGCCGTCCCGTGACAACATCACCGACAGACCAGCTGAGAATCCAGATAAGGAAGCACAGAAGGACAACCGCAGATATGATGTAACCAAGGATCCGCTGATTGTATCAAGGGAGCGCAAGAAGCGTGAGATGGGTATCCCAGGATTCGTCGATCCTAACGGTAGGTATCCAAAGCCATCCCACAAGAACGAACCAGACACCAATCGCCTGGCCCGCGGCCGTAAGATTGATCAGACCATCGTCAAGACCAAAGAGGACACCGTCGTCAAGAACATCGGCATAGCCAACTCAACCGTCGGCTGGTCACAACCTCCGATCCCGTATAATGCTGAGTATCCGTTCAATCACGTCTATGAATCAGAGTCCGGTCATGTAATGGAATTTGATGACACCCCTGAAAAGGAACGCGTTCATCTGTATCACAAATCCGGTACATTCATGGAGATGGATGCTTCTGGTACTATGGTGACAAGGGTCAAGGGACATCACGTGATTGTTGTTGATCAAAATCAGCATATTCACGTCACTGGATCTGGGCACGTCAATCTGACCGGTGATCTGTCGATCAGCGTATCAGGACAATGTAACATCAGCGTGTCCGGTAATGCAGCAATCAATGTGGGTGGATCTGCATATACTAAGGTTGCCGGAAGCCAGAACATCGATGTCGGCGGTGACTTCAAACTCAAAGCCGGTGGTATCATCAGCATGCAATGTGGCGGAGAAGTGGCCATGGATGGCTCGCAGGTCTTTATGAATTCCGGCAAGTCCGTTGCTCCGGATCCAATTCCGGTCTATTCACCATTCATTCCTAATATCGCACCACAAACCAGACACGAAACCGCTGATATCAGATTTGAAAACACAGAGGAACAGGCAAAGAAAGTGGAACAAGCAGAACCTATCAAAGAGGTCGAGAAGAACGAAGAGCCAGCCAAGGAACCAGTACCAGTTACAACCGAGTGTGACTTTGTCCTGCCGCTGACCATGGATACCCAACTCTCGGCAAATTTCAAGATCAGAGACATGTGCAAGGATGGTCCGTTCCCCTTCGGCAAAGGACAGCACGGTCTGACTGATGCGCAGATCGCGTGTAAGTTGAAGCACCTATGTATGAACGTGATCGAGCCGATGTTTGCAAAGTATGGCAAGGATGGTATCAAGCTGAACTCGGTATTCCGTCCAGCTGGCAGTGGTGTATCCAAGTCAAAGAAGATCAGCCAACATGAACTTGGTGAGGCAGTTGATTTCGGGTTCACAGCGATCCGCGGCAACAAGAAGGCATTCTTTGACAAAGCAAACGAAATCAAATCATCCGTTGACTTTGATCAACTACTACTCGAATCAACCAGCTCTGGATCAATCTGGATCCACGTATCTGGTAAAAAGGAAGGTAACAGACCAGCTAGTGATCCGACTAAGGTCATGACATTCCACAATCATCAAAAATATGCATCTGGATTGGTGCTGACAGCATGACCAATTTTGTCCTAAACTGGAATTCAACAGGATTGACTCACGATGAGGAATCAATCACTGTCAACTACTATGAAGAGGATCCTATCTCCGCTACCATCTCAGCAAGATGGGAGGAATGGGAGACACCTGAACAACCACCAGAACCAGAGCCACCATTGCCAGATGTTTTGGTTAACAATTATCCATGTCGTGTTGTTGTTACATCTGACCTATATCCAACAGACGTCACGATAACAAACGGTTGGGTATCCGGTAATACCGATCACCCGGCAACCATCATAGGTACGGTTAATCATATATTCTTCAGAGAGCTGAAATACCTATTGGACAATGTTCATTGGTCAAAAAGAATATATGGTGAGGTGTCTGCCGTTCCAGATCTACCCGAGAAAAAGCTGTTCTTGTACAGCTACTACAAAGAGCAGGTTCCGGAAAAGGAAATAAATGTCTATGCCACTGCCTATTATCATAATGGTGTATCTGAGACTGCTGTCGGATCACGCACATTCAAAGTGACCGTCATAAATGTATTCAATGATGGTCAGATAATCAGAAGCATCCTTGACAAACACGAAAACCTTCCGATAGAGGACTAAATGCCAGCAATCAGCAGATATGGTGTAGATAAGTCAGCTGGCCATTGTTTCCCAGCAAGACCGTCAGATTCGACACCCAATGGGACTGTTTATATCAATGGAATACTAGCCAATGTCATCGGAGCCCATTATCCGACGCATTGTTGTTCCACTGTTTGTCATGACAGTTATGCATGTGTTGGATCACCAAATGTTTTCTTTGAATCAGCTGCTGTTCACCGGATTGGTGACGCTGAAACATGTGGTGACATACAAGCACAGGGATCACCAAATGTATTTGCCAACTAACTAAATATACATATGACAACGTATACTGACATCGACATTTCACTCAAGCGCCACCCAGGGACAAAGGACATTCTCAAAAAGACTGATGTCAACTCTGTCCGTTGGGCTCTGCGCAACATTTTCATGACCATTCCAGGTGAGAAGCCATTCAACTTTGACTTCGGACTGGGCCTATACAATTACCTATTTGAGAACTTCTCACCAGGATTCTCTCACATCCTTAAACGTAAGTGTATTGAGCAGATTGCTCTATATGAACCAAGGGCCGTTGTTGATGATCTGATTATCAGAGCTGGTGTGGACTCGAATGAGCTTGACGTCATTCTTTATTTTCATACCGTTGCAGACTCTCAAGTGCAAACACTAAACATAACACTGGAAAGAACTAGATGAGTACAGATTCAAAGATCCGTATTGCCGACCTTGACTTTGATTCAATCAAAGCCGGACTTAGAACATATATCTCAGAGAAGGATGGGTTCACAGATCACAATTTCAGTGCATCTGCTCTATCCACTCTGCTTGATATCCTATCATATAACACTCACTATCAGGCATTGTTGGCAAACTATACTGCTAATGAGATGTTTCTTGATACCGCTCAGAAGCGTTCAAGCATTGTCTCACGTGCTAAGGAGCTAGGTTATACTCCGTATTCAACCAAATCGGCCAAGGCTACTATTAACATGGTTGTCTCAAGTGTCTTTGGAAATCCATCTAGTATTGTCATTCCAGCCGGCACTCAGATGATTTCGTCTGTCGGTGAGAATGATATGATTTTCAGTACGATCAAGGCATATTCAGCTTCCAACTCAAACAACGAATTCTCATTCTCAGACATTGAGATTTATGAAGGTATCTGGGTTCAGAATACATTTACTGTCAATAGCTCGATCCCATTTTTATCAATTCCTAATCTGACCATCGATACAACCACATTGACAGTTCTGGTTAGAGAAAACTTCTCAGATGACTATGTTGAATATGAATATGCTCCTACTGTATTGGATCTGAAACCAGATACCAAGGCATTCTTCATTCAAGAATCATACTCCGGCGAATATGCAATCTACTTTGGTGACGGTGTGATCGGATACAAACCGATTGATGGTGCATCCGTGATTGCAAGATATATTGTCAGTAACGGAGCCCTTGGTAACGAAGCCGCTGTCTTTGAATTCAGTTCATCCGTACCAGGTCTGGAGAACTCAACAAAGACAATCGAGACTGTTATTGCAGCCACCGGTGGTGGTCAGCGTGAGTCAATCCAGAGCATCAAGAAAAACTCTGTCAATTACTACGGTACTCAGAACAGAGCTGTTATCGTTGATGACTATAAAGCCCTTTTGAACTATACCGGTGTCAATATCAAATCTGCTATCGCTTGGGGCGGCGAGGATAATATCCCACCAAGATATAATACCGTGTTCTTCAGTGTCCAGCCTACATATGGTGATGTTCTGACACCATCAGACCAGCAGATGATTGTTGACTTCTTTAAGAAAAAATCAGTTGGTAACATGCAGTTCAGCTTCGTCGATCCTGACTACATTGATATATTAGTGGATACTGTTATTTCATATGATAAAAATAACCTAGTTGGATCGATCTTCTCATTGGAATCAGCAATCAGAGCTAATATCGAGCAATACATCACAGAGACCGTTTCTGAGTATAACGGAACCCTGTACTATTCTCAGCTATCAAAGTTCATCGATCAACAGGATGCTTCAATCATTTCATCTGAAACAAAAATCTCACTGGTGAAGGCAATCATTCCAGTGCTCTATACTCTATATGAAATGAAATTCTCATTTGCTAATGCGCTGGATAAGCAGTATGTCACGCCAGCAATCACTAGCTCTGGATTCTATATCGAAGGTAACAATAACATTCTGTATCTTGAAGATGATAGAACTGGAAAGCTGAGAACCGTCTATTATGTCGGTTCTGAAAAAATCGTTCTAAATACTAATGCAGGTACAGTAAATTATCTGAATGGTGATGTTTATGTCAATCCGCTGAAGGTTACTGCAACGGTCGAGGAGTCAATCTACATCTATGCAAAACCAGCCAGTCAGAACATTTACTCAAAACAGAGAATCATTCCTAGGATTGAGTCTAAAAATATCAAAGTATCTTCTAAGGCTGCTAGATGAAAGCTGCAACATCAGAGATTGTACAGTTTAATGTTCCTGGACACATTCGGGAATCAAATCCGGACTTCATTAATTTCTTAAAGCACTACTACGCTTATGCCGAGCAGGACGGCCAGGCACTGGGCTTTCTGCAGAATCTGGTTGAATATAGAGACATTGACACAGCCAGTGACTTCTTTACAGATCTGATTGTCAAGCAATATCTGAAGGAATTCCCGACCTCACCAATGGTCGATAAAAAGCTGCTTACAAAGCACATTCGTGAATTCTTTGAAGCCAAGGGTTCATTCCCGTCATATGAGTTCCTTATCAATAATCTGTTCGGCGAGTCTGTTACCAGAGAATGGATGACAGAGCATGTGCTACGTCCATCTGCAAATGAGTGGGTTCAGGATGTTGAGCTGCTGGTTAAGCCTACATCCGGTGACTTTACCAAGTGTATCGGCTCTAAAATATCGTGTGTTAATCCAATTGCAGCAGGCTTTGTTACAGCTATTCAATCAAAAATAATTGACGGTGAGCTCCATTATGTCATCAAGATTGACCATAAGAAGGTTGTCAACAAGTTTGAGCCATATAGCACGATCAAGATTCTGAAAAATGATGTTGCCAACAGAAATTCGACAACAGATGTGGATTTCTATACCGGTATCATCCAACCTTGTCAGTCACGCATCACAATCACAGACCCAGGTGCTCTATATCAGACTGGCCAAAAAATTAATTTCATCGGCGGTTCTGGTGTTGAATCTGCCGCGGTTGTATCTGAGACCGTATCCGGCAAAATTGAAAATGTCAAGATTGAACGTGATGGATCTGGATATGCCGTTGGTGATACAATTACCGATGATTATAATCAGACATTCCAGGCACATGTTTCATCAACCGATGGTATAGGAGCTGCCATTTCACCAATAATGGAAGTCCATTCCGTCATCGGCCAATTCGGCGGTTACGGATACAAGGTTGGTGATCAGCTTGAGGCCAGGGGTATCAAGAGATTACCACATGAAGCGCCTCTGATCCTTGAGGTTGCTTCTGTTGATTACACCTGGGCCGTGGAAAACATCCGCATTGACAACACCGGTTCTGGATACTCATATGTTAATCTGGTGCTATATGATGAAACGGATGATGTTCTGGTAGCCAATTTCAATACCATTGCTCAGGTTGGCACAGGCACCACTCAAAATGCTATAGCAAACTATGATAGTCAAAGAGCGGCAGGAATATATGATATTCTAGCGAATAACGGTTCTATGACCCTGGCCGATCATACATATTCCGTTAAGGCCAACGGTTTCAATGCCGAACTGACGGCAACACTATCATCTGGTGTTCTAACAAATGTCACTATCAATGATGGTGGTTGGAACTATCAGGATCCTATTATCCGCATTGTCGGAACCGGATATGGCGCCAAGTGTTCATTCACCAAGAATGCATCCGGCAAGATCACAGGAGTGACAATTGATTCCGGTGGCTCTGGTTATACATCAATTTCCGTCACTGTGGTTGAGCGTTTCGGTTCTGGTGCTGTTCTGGTTCCTATTCTCCGTAATCAGACAGCTCAATCGGGTTCTATTCAGACCGTCAATATCCTGAGCCGCGGTGAATATTCACAGGAGCTATCGGCCTACAGCATTGCATTTGACACAGTAACCGGCACTGGCACTGGTTATATTGCCGATCTCAATTTCCGTGTTAAGTCACTGGCTATTAATTCATCCGGTCAAAAATATAAGAGCTTCAGAGCCAATACAACCGATTATTTTAGGCCAGCTGTTGTTCAACCAAACATCTCCGGTGGTGTTATACAGAGCATCTCCGTCATCGATTCGGGTTCCGGTTATCCATCGGACTCCACAATCACATTCAATGGATCGAGTCCGACCGGTGTTGATTGTGTTCTGGATCCTGTGTTTTCCGGTGGCCGTCTGACTGCTGTTAACGTCACATCAGGTGGTACGGAATACACCGCGCAAACAAACCTGTTGCTGACACAGGATTCATTCAACCTACTGACTGAGTCCGGATCAAACCTCGAATTCGATACGCTCAACGACGCCATTGTTATCAACCGTGGATCCGATACCATCATCACAGGTTCGCTTGGTACAACGGGTTCGATCAATAATGTGTTCGTCGAATATGGTGGATCTGGTCTCAAGACCGCCGCAGAGGTGACACCGTTCATAATCAAAATGGTGTCTGGTGTAGGTTCTGGTGCTGTCCTGAAACCGGTGTTGGAGAACGGTAAGCTGATCAAGGTTCACATCCTAAGCAGCGGAACCAATTACCTAACAACCGATATAGCAACAATCACAGGATCTGGTACAGGAGCAGCAATCACTCCGATCATCGATGGTGGCCAGGTGATTGATGTTCAGATAACATCACAAGGATCTGGTTACCAGTATGGTACCTATGCTTATGTTTATGGTGCTGGATCGAATGCCGAGGTCAGTCTGAACATCAACACCGGCATCAGCTCAGTCGACATATTGGATGCTGGATCTGGTTATACATCTGTTCAGACCTACAACATCGCTGGTGGTACAGGTGGTGTTATCAGAGTCATCCCTGCACCTGACGGTTCAATCGACAGTGTCTATATCGTTTCAGGTGGATCAGGATACACAGAGCCGACAGTCACGCTTCCAGCCGGTCAAATCAAACTCAACGTGAAGCGCGATCTGAAATCCGTCGCCATTGTCAATCCTGGCACCGGTTATATCAATCCGAAGGTCTTCATTCAATCCGATTCAATCGATCATCCGGTCATCAAGATTGAAATCCAGAATTTTGACTACTCACTGGCTGATATCAAGCTGGTCTCTCAGGGCTCTGGTTATACATCATTACCTAAGATCGAGGTGGTTGATACATCTGGTTATGGATCCATTTCCGGTGTTGAAATCACAAGTCCTGGGCGTAATTTCTTTGCCCTACCTCAATTGAACATCTCCGGTTCTGGTACAGGAGGTAAGGTCGTTGCAATCACAGATTCCATCGGTAAGATCAGACAGATTAGGTTCAACACAATCGGTTACAATTATGATGAAATTTCAAAGATTGCATTCCCAACAAACCTGATTCTGACTGATACAAATGTTCAGTTCAAGGTTGGTGAAAAGATTCAGAAGCTGAACTCCGCATATAGAACATACTCAGAATCAACCGACAATATTGACCAAGAGGATGGGTTTGCTCTGCTGACAGAATCGGGTGATTCACTGTTCTTTGAACAGGAATACTATCCTATTACAGATATCGGATACATTCACTCGTTTGACTATTCACGTTCATATCTCCGTCTGGACAATGCCCTGGATGAATATTTCTTTGTCACAGAGGATGACCGCAATGTCGTGACCGAGGATGGATTCTATCTGGTAGATGAGGAACACGAATCCATCACCGAGGGCGACGTGATTATCGGAGAAACATCCAAAGCCAAGTCAGCCATTGCCAAGGTCTATAAAGCATCCGGTTACACAGAGCAGACCGGTACAAACTATTACAACAGCCGATACCTGAACGACTCCGGTAAGCCGAACGTCAAGGGAATGAGGATCCATAACAACGAACGGTTCCAGGATTTCGCCTATGTCCTGTCATCACCGCTGACACTATCGGAATCCGAGCAATACATCAAAAATGTTGTCCACCCTGCCGGTTACCGGATGTTTACAGATGTAGCCCTGTTAGGATTTGTTGACTTGCCTGGCATTCAGCTACCAGAGCAGGTTGGTGATGATGAGTCGTCCGTTTACATCCGGATCCTGACCACCGGCGCTGTCTATCCGTTCCAAGGTTATGAATTCATCGAGCGTCATGCTTTCATGTACAGAAACACACCGATGGATCTATGGAAGGATTACATGATTCAGACACTAACCAGGGATGATCTCGAATGCCCAGAAACAGACCGCCTGATGATCGGCCGTCAGGAAGCATATGTAGCAACCGACGTGACTGCATTCCAGGGAGATGCATTCCAGACAGACACGATCCAATACGGCTACCAAGCCATTGACTATGGTGCCATAGAATAAATAGAGAAACCACAAGGATAACATATGACAGTTACAGTTAAACATTTATTTGACTCACCAAAGAACGACGGACCAGACAACACGCTGATTCAACCATCTGACTGGAATGCGAATCATGTGCTCACCGGTATCGGAACCATGGCAGAACAGAATGCCGCTACCGTTGCTATCACAGGTGGGACGATTGATGGGGTCGCAATCACTGGAGGTTCGATCACTAACATCACAGACCTAGCGGTTGCAGATGGTGGCACCGGCGCATCAAACGCTGCAGCGGCCAGATCAAACCTCGGTCTAGGTACCATTGCTACACAGTCATCATCTGCCGTTTCCATCACAGGCGGCTCGATCACTAATATCACAGACCTGGCAATCGCTGACGGTGGTACCGGTGCATCTGATTCAGCGTCTGCCAGAACAAACCTGAACATCTACAGCAAGACCGAGACCGATACCGTTGCGGCAACGGCCGTTTCATCCGCTATCGGTACCACAGTCCAGGCATTTGACACTAATACAGCAAAGCTAACATCTGTCCAATCCTGGTCGGCCAAGCAGACATTCGCCACCACCGTCAAGCTGCAACAGACACTGGAAAAGGTTAACACGATCGCCGCTGCCCCTACTGCGACTCAGACATTTGATGTCCTGACCGCTGGTATCCAGTACCACACAGTCAACTCCACTGCAAACTGGACACTCAACATCCGCGGCGACGGTTCGAACACACTGAACACGGTCATGGCCGTTGGTGATCTGATCACACTTAGAATGTATGTAACCAATGGTGCCACCGGCTACCTTCCTACCACATTCCAGATCGATGGCTCTGGTGTGACGATGAAGCTGGTTGGAGGAACATCATGGACTGCAGATGCATCGTGTATCGGTCTATATGAATTCCAGATCATCAAAACCGCCGCTGCAACATTCACCCTAATGGGAACAAAGACCAAATTTGTTTGATAAATATTCAATAACATAAAGGATTTATAGATGGCTTCTACATTCAAAAATGCTATCGCTGCTGGTCTTGGAACATCCCTGACCACCGTTTATACAGCACCGGGAGCAACAACCACAACAATCATCGGCCTATCCGTGGCCAACGTTCTCGGCACTGGATTCTCAACCGCTGCAGACGTTCGGCTAGTGAAATCCGGTGGTGGTTCATCTGCTTACATCGTCAAGAATGCAGACATTCCGGTCGGCGGATCCATGGTAGTCGTTGGCGGCGATCAAAAGCTGGTGCTTCAAACCGGTGACTACATCCAGGTCCGTGCTTCTGAAGCGGTTTCTGTTGATGTTATCATCTCTGTCCTAGAATTGACATAAAGGTTCATAAATGGCTTATATCGGAAATAAACCTGGGAGCTATTCTCAGATTGAAACCGCTGAAACACGCGAGCGTCTTGTATCCGGTGCTGGCCAGACGGTTTTCGTTACACAGGGTTATGAGGTTTCAAACCTCAAGGTCTTCCTCAACGGAGTCCTATTGGATGAGGGTGACTACACCGCGATCGACGGAACAAACATCACCCTAGCATCCGCTGCCAATCTGAATGATAAGCTGACCTACATCAGCGAACGGACCTGGACCCCATCTGCCGCGTTGTTGGGTGTCGCCGTCCCTGTCAGCTCAGTCACCGGATCTGCAAAGCTGCCGAAAGGGACATCCGCTCAGCGTGACGGTTCTCCTGGTGAAGGTTACATCCGCTATAACACGGAGAACGTGAAATATGAGGGATACAAGCCCTCATTCGGATGGGTCAATTTTTATGACTCGACCTCACAGTCATTCGTTTTGAACGGATCGGTCTCGGGAGCGACGACGCTCGTCGCTCAAGCCACTGCATCTGGCACAATCACGTTCCCCGCTGAAACCGGTACAGTCCTGACAACAGCGACCGCTATCGCAGCAAAAACAAACACCGTGCAGACATGGACGGCTGAACAGAAAACAAACGAGCTGACTGACAATGATGGTGTCTTCGATCTGGCCGCGGGCTATAACGATTTCAAGTGCACTCCGACCGGTGCTATCACGCTTACGTTCAACAACATCCCTGCAACACCGGTTGTTCAGAAGGGAAGTCTGATTCTGGTCAATAGCGGTCAGGCGGTCAGTCTGCATGCCAATACCAAGGCATCCAGTACATTTTTGTCGAAGGTTAGTGCAGCCGGAACCTATTGGATCTCATATAGATCATCTAATGGCGTTGTTTATGTTTCAACATCTGAGGGGCTTGTGTGACAGGATTTATTGATAGCGTTGTTCATGGTAGCGGAGTAGACACCGGAGACATTCCAGCGTCACTGCGGTTTCGTAACGCCGCGTCGTCCTACTGCAATAGGTTGTTCGGTTCCCCCACTAGCACAACCAAGTGGTCGTTCTCAACGTGGGTGAAACTCGGTAACTTAGGGGTGCGCCATTTTCTG
>ERZ724505.199-NODE-199-length-40313-cov-10.638879_pt1 | contig 40313 bp, 61 predicted proteins | sample MGYA00376038_ERZ724505 | MGnify/ENA primary metagenome ERZ724505 (study PRJEB28724, sample SAMN07190884) | wastewater metagenome | isolation source: effluent of sewage treatment plant in Hong Hong | place: Hong Kong | collected 2016-03-17 ... | reverse complement strand
TGGAATAAGCCAAGGCCGACAGCAGATAGCTTCTACATGGCGCAAGACGGCTGGGACACGCAATACATTGGTTCTAATGATTTTGAAGGAACGGCTTGGTTCGTTGAAGTGCGAAACGTAATGAGCACCGAATGCCGCTATGACATGAGCCTTACAGACTCAAAGTGTGAAGGGTGTGAGTGGCGCGGGAGTGGTGAGGCTTATGACGCAATGGTTAGGAGTAAAGGAAAATGACCAACCAGGAGAAGGCCAAGTTGTTTATGAAAGCGCACCAAGAGAAAGACCATCGATGCCAAATGCTCATCATGTTCATGTCAGCAATGTTTATGATGACACCAGAACAAGTTTTGACTCAGATCAAAAAACTAGCGGAGGAAGAATGAATCGTCGTGAAGTATTGGAAGCAGCAATCAAATGTGTTTGCCAGGATCGTCAAGACCAACACGGCAATCCAGAAAGCACATTCACCATGATTGCGGATATGTGGGAAATGTACCTAGCCCACAAATATAAAGTTGATTTTTCACTTGCGCCTGAAGATGTATGTATTATGATGAGTCTATTCAAAGCGGCAAGATTTGCTTTGGGTAAGCACTCAGACGATAACGCGGTAGATGGCGCTGGATATTTCGCCTTGGCTAATGAGATAAGAAATGAAACAGAAAATCGACGCTCACAATCGCTCTATAACGAACGATCACAACACTCCGAATGCAAGTGGTTGCCTTACGATGAAAAACTTGACTGACGGCCTAATAAGCACGCGCATGGCGATTTGTGTAATTCTGGCCATTCTTTTCGCTATTATTGGCGGCTCTGTCGCTATCGGATACCACTTCGGGTACGTAGAAGGTGTGGTTGAGACTACAGCAGACTTTCTTATCGGTAGCCCGTCTGCCGTTTGTTCGTTCTAATCTTTTGGTCTATCTCTGAATCTGATAGACCCCTGGCTTTTAGCGCATTACGAAGTCCGGCCTCATTGCTCATTTGAGTTGAGCCAACCTGACTTCTTTGAGAAGTTGTCTGCGGAGGGGGTGTGGGGGGTGGAGGAGGGGCATCATATGGGCCAACCCCTGCTTCCTTCATTCCTGCATGAGTAGATGCAGAAACACCATCGCTCTTGCTTCCGCCAATAATGTTCTGTAGTCCGCTCATTTCAGAGTCTCACTAGCCTTCTTCTGTTCTTCTTCGGTAAGCAATTCAGAAGCCATGATAGGAGTGTCATCGCTTCTTCCTCGAATACCTACAGTTACCGTTCCTTCTTTCTTGTCTTTCTTCGTGTTGAACATTATTTCGTCACTCCCTTAATTTGGTCAGCCTGTGCAAGCAGTTCTGTTTTTCGCGCACTGCCATGAGTGGAACCGAAATAATAGGAAAGCACCTGCTCTGCCTTGGCGGATAGGTAGCCAATCAACGTCCCGGCGAGCACAGAATCTACCTTTGTAAATCCTGCTAAGGTGCATCCAACCGTTGCAACGAAAGCTCCTACAATGAAGTAGGCAAGGTTTCTATTTACCTTATCCCCGGTCTGAATCTCTCGGTTACGTGCGCTGTCTCGATCCTTGAATTCAAGTTCTGAATAGCGGAACCCTCGTTCCTGTTCCTCGCGCTTCAAATCCATTTCTTTGAGCTTGATAGCCGCAATCTGCTCTCCAGTTAGCTGGCCGTTCTCAAAAGCCTTTGCAATCTTGTCCTGAGTCGGTTCGCCAATTCCTAGCAAGTCGCCAAGGAATGCAACTACACCGCCAGCCAGAGGCCCGCCGAGAGCACTAGCAACGGTCGGCGCGATAGCCCCAAGCGTTTTCTTCCAATCCATGTTATCTCCAAACCTCATAAAGAAGATGCAGCGCGAAAGTTACTAACAAACTAGCCAATGTAATGGCAGTGCCATAGGCAAAGTAGGCAACGTCTTTCATTTGATCGTGATCGTCACTTCTTCCCCGCCATTCAAGGCAGAGTCGATCTTGTGAAACAGTTTCGAGAATGCAGCACGGGAGTTAAGTACCATGTCTGCCCCTAGTCCTGATCCTGGGAGAATGCAACCTTCCGTATCTTTAGAGAAGTTGCCCGGATGAATTCTGATGCCTTCAAACTGGGGGACGCCTTTCAAGATCGGCAATTCTTCTTTGAACCTGTTAGAGAACGTCACTAGGATTGGATATGTGCCACGGGGAATACAGGTTTCGCCAAATACCTTCTCCCCGCCCTCCTCTAGCCTGCGGTCTTTATCTTCAAGGGTGAAGCACTCAAACACGCCATTGATGTAAAGCCGTCCGATGGTTGATTTTTCAGAAAACACCACTCGCTCTAACAGGAGTTTCATTTAATGTGATCCTTGATATATGCCCAACAGGCAGTGCTAATACCGACAATCCCAGCCCAGACAAGACCGGCTAGCGATTTCTCTATAACCGCATCCCGCCACTTCTTACGGGTGGCTAACTCTTCCATGACGGTTTCGTGGTAATTCTTATGGCTGATTGGGTCGCCGTTAGGAAATGCGTTTTTAAACTGCTCTAACAGGTGATCTTCACCCTTCATGTGGTCATGGAGGATTTGGTGTGTATTTCTCTGTTCCTCTATCAACTCATCTATCTTCTGATTCAGATCGGCAATAAGTTGATAGATCAGGTTCGGATGCGTCATTGCGAGTCGCGCTTGTAGTTCTTCATCCGATTGATGCATTACTTGATCCTCGCAAACGGGCGAACAGAAAGACACAGCGCCTTACTGCCCTCATATACTTCCTTTTCAGGGCACAGCCATTCCTTGTACTCAGGAGCATCCACACCGTATTGCTTCCAGCCAGCGTAGAAACAGCGATCCATGAACGGCCACTTGAAGGCCACAAACGGCAGGATCGGCAGCGTCACATGCAGGCGCAGCACGCTCTTTGGATAGGGCGGGTGAAACCAGTTGCTGCCCCACGATGCAATCGGGTCAAGCCAGTCGCCGGAGAACAGGCGGAACACGAAGCGACGACCACCAGGTTCAAGCACCGGGTCATCTATCGGCCGCTCAGGGTCGTTGCGGTAGTGGCACTTAACCTGCATTCGGCTCAACCTTCACAATCGCGTCACGCGCTTGCTGGCGCTTGGCTTTAACATCATCAGGGATCGGCGTACCCGTCTCGGCAAAGCGCGTCACCATCCAGTCGGTCTCTGCGAGAGAGGCGAGCGATTCCATGTTCGTGCGAAGTTGCCTCTCTCGCGCCAGAACATCGGCGGGTTTGTCCTCAATGACGACATACGGGGCTTCGTCAATCTCTCGCGTGTATTGCGTTTCGTCGTTACCGCGTTCCGGGTCTGCGATCTGCTCATAGAGTTCTGCCGGAACCTGTGCGTATCTCGTGCCGTTTTCGTCGGTGTAGGCAGCGAACGGATTGCAGCGTTTTTGATTGTGTTTCCAGATGTACATTACGGATTCCCCCTAGCGAGTGAGTATTTGGCTTTAGGCCCGGTGGATGTGATCGAATATGTATTACTTCCGGTATTGTTATAGCTAGACGATGACGACCTAACCTTGAACCCGTTTGATAGGGCGTCAGCATTCGTGCCAAACGTCACGGCATTACCATTAATCGTCATCGCTGTTGGAACACCGTTCAAATAAACACAAGGCCCGTCTGCATTTAGAGTTCCAGTGAATGATCCGCTCGTCGTGATAGAACCTTCCGGCATGTTGGCTTGGCAGGGGGCTTTGAATCCTGAACTTGGTGCATTCTTCCAATAGCCAAGCGATGCACTGTCGTAGGCCGCCGAGGAATGGAACGGCGCTTGACCAGCCGACACCAGATCAACGCAAGCAGATGCAGACGGATTGACGATACATGCGTAAATCTCGGTGCCGAGGCCGTGCGTGATCGCACCCTGACTGACGCCATCTTTGTAGAAGGTGACGGTGCCGGCGTCCTGATCCACATCCATTCGGATGCCGTTGGTGCTGGTATAGGTCGCGCCATAGGCTGAGTACGCCCCGCCGCTGGTCTTGTTGCCGTTGGCGTTGTAGGTCACGCAGCCGGTCGGAATGACGCCGCCAGAAATGTCGCCAGTTCGCGTGACGATGCCGAAGCCCTTGTTACCTGACCAAGTGCCGGAAACATAGAAATTCTCGAGCGACCATTTCCCGGTTGGCGGGATCGCAATTAAGCGAGCACCACCCGCACCGCTGCTAGTATTGACTTCAACGTTACCGTTCTGAATCGTGCGCGTGCCGACGTTGGCGACATCAAGGGGGTTAAACGTTGAGTAGCTGCAACCCGGACGGTCAAGACCCCAATCGTAGTTGGTTCCGGCAGTCAGCGAGTGACCCGAGAGCGTCCAGTTGTTGCCCTTGCTGCTCTTGTCGTAGCCGAGCGTGGTCGTGCTGCTGCCATTGTCGAAGTCGAGCATGAAGCTGTTCGTGCCGCCAGCATCGACTACAGCTTTGACTTCGGATTGAGTCTTGCTTACCCATTCGTTGATGGCGGTGTTCTGGTAGCCGAAAGAGGATGGGGTTAGGGCTTGGCCGTCTACAAAGCAGACGCGGGAGGTGTATCCGTCGAGTTTCCGTGAAGATGACAACGGATCATCAGACCCAATACGGGCAGCAGACGAATTCGTATTCACCCCAACCGTTGTATTTTGCGTTGGGTTGTTTGAAGTCGTGAATGAAGTTACTTCTACCCCATTGACGTACAGCTTGATTCGGTTCGCCGCAGTGGCTTGCGTTGTATCAACGGCCAGTACAATGTGATACCAAGACGACGGATCGCGTAGCTCCATCGTAGTGGTGCGCCAAACCGTTGCCCAACCGGAAAATCGTATGTTTCCGTTATAAACATACAAAGAACCATACCCAGCATCACTGCTCGCAGATCGGCACTCAATCAACTCGCCGTAATCAGTAGTGTCAAGGCCGGAAAGTTTTACCCATCCCGACCAAGTAAATATGTACTGATTCGTTGCCGTGCCAAAAGTACGAGACGCATAGCAACTCCGGCTCGCAGCAAACCGCAGGCTATGCCCGATGTCGCCTACATCTACTCCGCTGCTACCAATTCCAACGGGCAGCATTACGCTAGGCTCCTGGCGACGGACTTGCAATTAGAAAAGTGGTATCTAGTCATGTTCGCTTTCATTCCAATCTTGTGACAGTGAGGACACTCAACATCTTCGTAACGAAGCGGGCTGTACGTTTGTGGAACACCTTTTCTGGCTGCACTCATGCGCCTTAGCGTTTCATCACCTCGCTTTATTCCCGTTAGCGCTTCAGAAATTTTCTTTCTATGTTCGTCAGATTTTGGGATGCCTTTGCCAATCGAAGCACCCCTCACGCCAAGTTTGCAGATGCAACAACGTATGTGTTAGTTCCTGAATCAAAATATGAAAGCAGATAGGTGCCGGTCGCGCTGATCTTCGTCAGGTCAGCACTGCTGATCTTCGTCGTAGCCGCTGCGGCAATGGCGTAGTTACTACCATTCACCAGAAGAATGAAGCCGCTCTGCCCTGCTGTGTGATTGGTGAAGGTAAGCGTTCCTCCGGCAGTAGGGGTGCAGGAGAAATTGTTGGTTGCCGATAGGTCGAAACTCAGGTCGTTGTCAGTCGTGACCGTAGCGCGCTGAGAGGCAGTATAAGTTTGAGCAACCGCAAGTCCAGCAAGGGTTGTGGTTGCATCAGGAAGCGTAACTGTTCGATCAGCAGTGGGGTCGCCAGCGACAAGAGTTGTCTCAAATGCGTTATCCGTCGTGCCTTCAAACACCACACCAGTACCCGCGCCCATTTGAAGGGAGCCGGTCATTACCGATGTTCCGTCTTTTAGTACAGAGTTAGCAGCACTAGCAGCAGCGGCAGCAGCACTAGCAGCGGCGTTAGTCTCCGAGGTTGCAGCATTGCTAGCGCTTGTGGCAGCAGCAGAGGCAGAGGTAGATGCGTTCGATGCAGAAGTAGAAGCAGCAGAAGCCGACGCACTGGCAGCAGCAGCACTTGCAGCAGCGGCAGCGGCAGCATCATCTACAGCATAAGTCGAGTTCTCAAGTGCGTCTTCTGTGGCGTTCCAGACTAGAGCCTTGCCAGCGTCAGGAGATGGAAGCGTCAGAGTGATAGCCGCAGTCTCAGTATCAGAGAGAATTAGCGCCCTATCAATACGGTCATCCAGGCGCTGTGCGATCATCGTTAATTTGTCGAAAGCATCTTCAACAGACTCAGCAGGCAGAGGGTCGTTTTCTACTAGGTCTAGCCCCTGAGTAATAGCAGGATCACGAAGGATAACGATTTCAAGGCCGTTTGCGGGGGCCGCAAGGAACGTAACAGTTCCACCAGAATCACTACCTGCGCCACTTACAGTGTAGTGCGTGGTAATAGTCTGAAGTGTTCCGTCCTTATATACCTTCAGGTCTGCGTCGGCCAGGAACTTATACCCGAAAGCAAAAGCGGTGGTAACACCGTTACCCGTATAACTAACCCGGTTAGTGGTTGAACTGATTGTCATGGTGTTACCCCGTTAGTGAGTGCTTACTATAGTATCAAAATATGTGTTAATGACCAACAGGAACAAAGTTTGGAAGTCTTGGTTCGTTACCCATTCCCATCCAGTATTCGCTGGAATAGTTCTTCTTGTTGGATTGACGCATACGGTCTTTGTATCCAGGTGCTGCCCACTCGTTTAACTCCGCCATTAGGTAGTTGTTATATACGGCGCGAGTCCATAGAAGGCTATCAAGGCCAACGAATTCATTAGCGAAGTCGATTGCCTTCTTTGCTACCCTTGAGTTATGGCTATTATTTCCAGAAAGAATATCTTTTCCTTCTTGGAGTCCTTCTTGAGCCAACTCAATTCCTCGTCCAACCATGCCAACGGTAGGGCCACTCAGCATGCGCATTGGATCACGACGTCCTTCAGTGGTGGCAACGTTTAGCAAGTCTCCAAATACATGCAAACCACCACCCTTCAGTATTGCTTCCATGCCGAACTTCACTGCTGCGCCACTGTCGTTCTCGTCGTAAATCTTTCTTGGGTCTTTCCCTGCGGCAATGTCAGAAAGATATAGACCAATTCCGCCGAATAATGATGTAAGAGCAAGTAATTGTAAGCGGTACATATTCTGACTAGCTGCACCATCAAACATTTGCGCCCGTTGGATCATATGCTGCTGCCACATGGCGATAGAGAATGTCTTGAACTGGAACAAAGATGCTCCAAGCTCACTAAGCCACTCACCTTTTCGCAGCGGAATAATAGAGCGCGAGTACAGGGAAGGCTGAAGAACAGCAGTTTCAGCTTCTTCTAGTGCGATACCAGTAAGTTTTAGGTGCGCATCTCTACGAGCAAGTTCTGCTGCTTCTTCGATCTTTGCTCCAATCTTTGCCTCGTACTCTTTAGCCCATTGGTTGCGTTCTTTGGCCTTCTCATCGAACTTTGTTGCGAAGTCTTCCAATTCTGAAAGTTGCTGGTCAATACGCTTCTCAAACTCGGTAGCCTTAGAGAACACTTCTTTGTCTGCCTGCTTTGCGTAGGCTTCCTCGCGCTTCTTCATTTGTTTCAAACGCGCTTCTACCATCGCCTTACGATAACCAAGAGCCTCGCCTTTGCTGAACATTCGATCAGCAGACTCTCCGCGCCTAACATCTAGCGTATCCAACAAGCCTTGAATTTTCTCTAGGCTTTTCTCTGTCTGAATATACGAAGCAATATCGGCTTCTGCTTCTGCTCTAATCTTCTTTGCTTCAATGGCGTCAATCAGGCCACGAATCTCCATTTGCTCGCCAATAACACTGCTCTTGAGTTCTGCTATAGCATTGTCAGCAGATTGCTTGATGGCCTCAAATTCAATCCGAGCATCTTCTTTCAGACTAGTCGCCTTATCTACTTGACCAGTAGTCTTAGCTGACTGAATCTGCTCCTCTTTCTTGGCTGCATATGCGTCAAGGTCGTTTGCTGCTTTCGTTACCTTCCCGATAACGACAAAGCCATCCTCAACACGCTCAGGCCCAAAGAGTTCATTCTTCTTCGCTATCAGCGCTTCAGATAGTTTGGTGTATGCGCGATCAGCAGCGGCGGCTTGTAGTTTTGCAGAGTGCCGTTTAGCACCTAGCTTCTCACCAATCTCCGAACGGCGACGCCCATACCATTCCATGCCACGTTTTACGTCTTCCATGAACTTAGCGGAACGGCCAGCATCCTTCTCAGCAATAGCAGCAACGCTTATGTCTGAATCAATTTCTGCCTGTTCAAGACGAATCAATAACTCGCCTTCGCGTTTAAGGTTCATTGATGAGTAGTCAGATACTCGCTTCTCTCTTGTTCTGATATAGTCATCTATTAGTTTCTGAATCTTGGCCTTGAACTCAGCAAACTTCTGCTGCCGTCCTTGAACCCATCCGGCTTCCTTCTGGTTTTGTGCTTCCATCCGTTGAATGAAGTCAGCGGCGTCCTTCCTGATGCGCGCAATTTCATCTGGAATGAATTGCTTGATCTGTTCAGAATCAATATCATTGATCTGCTTCATTCCAACCATTCCGTAATTCTGGTCTGGAGTTGCAGCACGATAGATATTCCAGTCTCGCTCAGTTATGCCGCGAGATTCATATACACGACGATCACCTTCTGGCAATTCATTCCATGAATAACGGCGAGACAAGTCGCCTACATTCTTCTCAACTAGAGCAGCAAACGACATGCGGTGATGCTTAGTCGTAAAGTTTGCTCCAGTAATACGCATCGTTAGTTTTGCCAACTGCCCTGGAATAGACGTAGCGTTCGATGTATCTCCAAGCCGAAGCATGTTGTCGATTCCAATATCGAATGCGATAGCGTTATTCGCAGCTATACGACGGAACTGTTCGTCCGTGTAACCAAGCTGCTTCATTTCCATTAGTTGCTTGATTGGTATATTCAGCGCCCTGGCCGTTGCAATAGCGGTTCCATTGTCAGCCAACTGAGCAAACGGCAGGCTACCCAACTTATCGAATACGTTAAGGCTTCTAATGTTAGAGAAGAACCTATGAACCCATGCTTGTCCAGACACTCCGTTGTTTATGCCTGAATAAATATCAACCATAGTTTCTAGCTGAGTACGCTGCCTATTAACTTGATTAACGTACTTCTCAAGTTCTTTTCCATTCAACTCCATGCCATGAGCGCGAACCTTTTCTTCCGTGTATTGTTTCAAAACATCAATGGCGTGAAGTGGATTGGAGCCGAAGTTCTCCATCATTGCTATCTCGTGAGATAGTTTGTCGATGTGTGCAGTGATCTGGTCTAGCAATGAACCGCTTCCATACTTCTGCTGCATGTACCACCACGCATCTGCATCTTTCCAATGCAACTGACGGTGCGATTTATGTCTGTTAGCTACAGCTTGATTAGCGCCAAACTGACTAATCTCACCCTTCTTCTTTCCGATGCCATCAGTAGCATTATTCCAATACGCTTCTTCAAGAAACTTCCTTAGCTTCTCACCAGTAAGCGGATTGCCATCTGTATCCAATACTTTATTCAGATCGAGCCTCTGGCTTGCATCAGCAATCCATTCGTCTTTTGCTCGAAGCAACTTCAACTGATCTTGCGCTTGAGGAAGATACTTATCTAATAGGCGAATATCTCCACCCCACTGATTGTATGATTTGGCAATACTATCCATGCTGGACTTGATTGCTTCAGCAGCCTTCTTGGCATCAGAGTTTCCAGTATTCTTTCCATGAAACTCGTCAATAACCATCTTCGTTTGAGCAGGATCGCTAAATAGAAGATGTGCGTTTTCAAGTTCAATCAACGGCTTCAGTGAAGCATAGTGTTCGTTGGCGATGGCCTGCGCCCTACTTTCCAGGCTCTGAACGTTTCCACGGTTATCCATGTAACGACCAATCCTGCGAATAAGCGGCATGAAGCCCTTCTCTTTAGTGAAGGCCTCATCAATGTAAGCAGTGTTCTTTGCAGCAAGAGAAAGGTTTCTAGCTGTATTGGTCGCATCGCGAGCGGCCTGATGTTGAATCTCTCTAGCAAGCGCGGCACCAACTTGCTCCATCCGTTGAGCTTGAGTCATTCCTCGCCATGCCTCAGGATTTGCATTGCGAACTCCAGCACTCATGTCTCTGATCTTCGCTTCCATATCACGAAGATTGACGCTTTTGCCAAGTCGTTTAGCGGCTTCTGTAATAACTGCTGCGCAGCGAGGATTCACATTATTCTCCGTGTGTCAGGTAGCAGGAAATAGCGACACTGTTTAGAAGCGTCCTATCCTTTCCGTCCTTGATTATCTCGTCAATATGCTTCGCTACATCACTTGCTGAAATAAGCCTTCCATCAGCATCTGTGATATGAACATCTGGCATTGCCTTGGCGTATGCGTGAGCTTCCTGTAGTGCAAACATATCAGGAGTTACATCAACCATTTCGCCTTCTGACGTCTTAGCAATATCTACTCTTGCTGTTTCACTATCAGCAATTCGATTACTGATTGTTTCATTTACACGCCGATCAATTTCAACTGCTCTTTCAAAGTCAGCTTTTAGTTGGTCACGAGTAAGCCCAGTCTCACGCATCAGATGGTCATCAAATGCCTCATCCATTCTTCCAAGCATCGCACCGTATTCTGGATTAGGAATATCTGCCGTATTTCGTGGCAATGAAGCATCTTCGACACTTCTTCCTTCAACTAAAAGTTGCCTATCTGCTTCTGCCAGATTTGACTTGAACGTTTCTACATTCTCAAGAGATGATTCAATCCCAGGATTTCTTGTCTGAGCAGCAATGTCTTGTTGAGCAGTCATTGCCGCATCAAGTTCTTCCTGCTTCATCATTCTGCCAAGAAATCTACCTCCAAGCGGGAATGCTGCACCAAGCATGGCATCCAGTACCATTCCCTGTGCATCAAGAGCCTTATAGTGCTGAGCTACCTTTGCATAGTTTTCTTCAAGCAATGAACCTGTAGCGCCGCGTTCAGCCATGCCAAGGCCAACGTTAATCCCGACTCCAGACAGAACTTGTCTTCCAAGTGTCTTGCCAATATAAGCAGGAGCAGCAGCACCAATAGCCATTACAGTGCCTGTAATACCAGCAGCTTTAGTCGCGGTATCGTGATCAACGCCTTGGTCAATCATTTCGAAATACTTATCTACTCCAGATAGGTATCCGATACTCGCAGTAGCGCCAGCCTTCGCTCCAAATACAGCACCGGCAGCAGCACCAGGAAGCGCACCAACGCCACCTGCGACAGCGCCAGCAGCACCACCTGCGATAGCTCCAGTAGCCGCACCACCGCCAGCGCCAATAACTCCGTATGCAGCAATAGAAGAAAACCCATGAAGAATCTGTGCCGCAGTACCCATCTTTACCGGGTCTGGCCGAGACTCTTTGATCTTCCTTGCGCGTTCTTCAAAGTTGCTATCAGCACTTGCTCCAGCAACATCAGATGCATGCTCTATGCCTTGAGGGATTGCTGACGCAATGCCCTTATACCAAGGCGTTTCAACTGGATCAACGGACTGCTGTTCGTATGTTCGCTGACTTCTATCAGAGATATATCCGGTGCTGAGAAGCATTACTTAGCTCCGCCACGGTTAAGAGTTCCACCAGTGAATGATTGCATCAAGTTCCCAACGAATCCGCGATTCTGGTAATCCTCAATTCTCCGCTGCTGCTCAGACTTCGTGATACTGCGGTTCTCATCGCTGTATAGGTTCTGCGTAGGATCAACATACGCTTTCCTTTCGTTCCCTACATAAACGAAGTATCCTTTCCCACCATTAGGATTGGTGTCATGGATAAGCGAATACTCACCCCATCGGTATTTTCCATTTAGAGCAACATCAACCTGTTCCTGCACCCTATTCTGGAAAGTTGATCCGTCCATTCCATACGGGCGAAGAACCACGCTAGAACCAGCCTTGGTTCCAACGAAATCTCCATTCTTTTCACCCATGATTGCTTGAATTGACTTGTTCAGCAAAGCAATATTGGCGTCTTTAATGTCTTGGTCTTTTAGAGACAAATCGGCATTGGCATTCTTTGAACGACCCGCACCAATGTAGTGAGCCATGATGGCTTCACGATAAATGTCTATTGATTCTTCAGGGATGTTCAACTGTCCAGCATAACGACTAATGTGGGCCCCTACATCTTCAGGAGTTGGCAGCGCCGCTTTAGCGAAACCTTTTTCTTCCTTCGCTCCAGTTCCTTTAGGAACTCCGGCCATGATTTCACGACCAAACAAGATGTTCTCAGTGTCTGAGCGCGTCTTCTCTGGAGTTGCAGTATTGTTCATCATCAGATTGCTGACCGCGAACAATGCGCGATCATTCTTACCAATCTGCGCAAACGTTGCCCTCAGAGCAGTCTTGTCTGTAACGCCATTAGAAACCTGTCGCATCCACTCAGACAACTCTTTGTGAGACATACGATCAATAGTCGTTTTTAGGTTCTTAGCTTCACTCTCGCTCAAAGTTCTGTAGTCTGTGCCATAGGCCTTAGATACAGCCTCTGCCTGAGGAGCGCGAATAGACATGTCAGCAATGAACTTGTCAGGGCTGAAATCAGTAATAGGCTTCACAGGATTTTGTGTGCTAAACCCGCGAGTGATAGAAGCTCCGATAGGGTCTTCTTCTCGCTTCTCATTTGACTCTCGAATCAACTTTGCCGCATACGAATAACGCTTGGCCTGAGATGCATACATCCCCGGATCTTGCCCTTCTACTGGCTTCATTGCTTCCAGTTTCGCTGCTTGAACAGAAACCGGAGCGTCAATGATTACTTCAACTTCTTTGGCCGTGTTGTAGAAAGCGGCATAGTCGTTGTATTGGAAATCAGTCTTGAAAGAAGAACGTGGAAGCATAGGAGTTGTCAGCTTGTTCGTTAGCTTGAACTCAGCTTCCTGATCCTTGATTGCCTGCTTCAGCGCGTGATCCGCTACAGAGTTCTCTCGCTTCTGTCGAGTTTCTGCAAGTTTCCATGCGCGCACTTGCTGTTCTGGCGAGAGGTCATCCCACCATGCAGGTTTTCCAGAGAATTCTTTCGGAGGAACGTCTGTGACTGACGCCCCTCTCTCTGCCATTGTGTCAAGAATACGGTTATGCCATGACTTCTCGTACTTGGAATATGTCTTAGGGTCGGAATCAATAAGACGTTTATATTCTGCCATACGCATTTGAGCCAGATCGGCAACGCTTGCTCCGGCCTGTGCGGCTTGAACAAGTTGCTCTTTGAATCCTGATCTGTGATTAACCACGCCGTCAAAGACAATGGCCTGAACAGAAGGATCAAGCTCGCCAATGCCGTATGCGTCCCAGTAGTCGCGCTTGTAAATCTCTGCTGCGCGTTGCTGGGTCATGCCTTTGATGTCTTCATTCGGGTGCGCGGCCCTATTAATTCCGTAGTTTGATTCTCCACGCTTGGCGTCTTGAGCAACGTATCCACCTTCGCGTTTTAGCAAACTGCTAATCAAATCGCCGGATGCTTGTGACGAAGTTGAACCAGCAATTGATGCGCGAACCATTGGATCGTTTGCGATTGCTCCTTGAGCGGCCATCCATGCAATACCCTCAAATCTCTTCTTCAATTCTTTTTTGAGAGCTATTTGTGTTCTTGCATCTCCTGGGAAATCAAATAATCCGACTCCGTTCTCTGCATCAAGACGAAGCGCATCAATATCTTTCTTATATCCAGAAGGGTCTGCTAATGCTTTTTTGCTGTATATATCAAGTACCGTATCAAGCTTGTCTAATCTGTCTTTTACGGCAAGATCAACGTCGAATGCGGCAGATTGATTGACGTTCTGATTCGTCAGTCGAGTTCCATGCAGCTTTACATAGTTTCTGGCGGCCTCTGACTTGTAGTTTCCAGCGAATTGACCGAAGTAGTTAGTCATGTCCTGCTGGATTTGTGCAGCAGTCGATACGCCCGGAGTGGCAGACTTCTGAAGATCACGACGTTTCTGATCCCACGTCATGTCTGCTTCTGCCATCTTTACCTGAGCATCAGCAATCTCGCGCTGTTCTTCAATTCGTTGAATATCCACTCCAGCACGATAGATGCCTGCGCCAAGGTTGGCTAGACCACTAGCATCTCCGAAGTCTTCAGGCGTAGCACGTCTCCCAAGGTCTGCGGTCTTGGCTCCAAACTGCTGTTGGTATTCTCGAATGACTGGCATATTAATTTACCCGGTAGATGTTGCCGCCGTCAGAAGTAGGCCCATATGCGCCACCACCAGAACTCGTTAGGCCGCCATATGCTTTTCCTGCTCCACCAATCAACGTCCCCGCTGCACTCATATATCCACTAGACATTGCATTCGCTGCACGTGAGCGTTCCAGCCTAGCAGTATTCTCATAGCCCATTGCCTGAGTTTGCCCGCCATGAAGAATGGTCTGGTAATCCAATTCTGCATCACGCGCAGACTGCGACAGAATATCAAGCGCGGAGCCTTCTGATGAAGATACTCCTGAAGCAGAGTACCCAGCCTGCATTGAGCCTAGCTGTCTTTCTGCGGAACGTTTTTGTCTCTCAGCATTTGCACTTGCAGCTTGCCTTGCTGCTGTGGCCTGTTGTTCTGCTACTTGTGCATTGTAGTTTGCAGCATTCTTCTGTTGGCTTGCTTGGCTGATTGCAGACATGGCGCTAACTGCCATGCCAATAATCTGAATAACCGGCAAAGCAGGGCCACGCTTCTCACCATATGCGGGGCCACCCTCAGGGTCGCCAATAGGATGCTCTATCCCCCATCTACGGGTTTCAGATACAGTCAGATAAGTCTTTTTAGTCAGATATTTCTTCATGACCTCACCATTGCATATAGCGCACAATCTCGTTTGTCTGGTGTGAATGACTTCATTCGCTCGCATTCCTTTGTGAATCCAAGATGCCTTGCCCAGTTATGGGCCTTCTCGAAGTCACAATCTACATAAATCTCTATGCGGTTAAACTCAGTTACCGCCAACTGTAGTTTCACAGCCCTAGTCAGTAGGGCCATGTCTCTCATACTCAATCCATCAGCTATGTACGCCCATGCTGCTGCCCGTCCATTATGCATCTGCACAAACCCTGCACATCCCCACACCACACCATCAGCAATAGCCGAGAAACTACTTTGCGCTTCCAGTGACCTCATCGTATCTACTACTTCAAGGAAATTAATTCCTTTGTTCCTCTCTTGATGCGCCATGCTTCTCAAGTGTTCAATTTTGAACGGAACGACTTCGATCATCCTCTATCCTGGGTTACGAGTTGGGGGAATATACCTAGCAATGTGAATGGGAGAGGCTGGCTCTGTCGGAAGTACATCTTTCCTTCTTTCTCGTAATAGCCATTCCAGTTGAATGTTTTGTCTCCAGTGAATAGGGAAACAGGGCTATCCAACTCGTCAGCAGAAGTACGGAAAGTGAGCGCATCCAAATTATCCACATCAGGCCCATATTGTAACCCAACGGTCTTGTATAGGCGGATCGTTACTCGGTGAATACGCTTGGTTTTTCCTTGAGCCGTACCGTCTGCTGCGCCAGCTTCGATGTTCATCGTTTCTACATTGGAGTCATATGACAGTCCGATATGAACAATACTGGCACTTCTGTTCAGCGTAATCGCACCAGAAGTAACAACGCAGTCTGGATGCACGGAACCATCAGCAAGGACACTAACCGTCTCACCTTCAAGGTGATCCAATCCGCTGATAACAGTTGCAGGAGAGCCGTCATACTCCAGTCCGCAATCAACAAAATGGGCGTTCGTGGTTACGTCGTCATCGAATACGCCAGTCATGTACTCGATATAACGTCTAGTCAGGCCATTGATGTCACGCTTGACAACCATCCAAAGCTCATCTGATTGCCCATCAGGAGCCGGAATACAGGCAATGGATTCAACAACAGCATCCCCACCGTTGTAGGTTCCTCCAACAATGTGTCGATGCCAGCCAATAACATCCTGGTCGCGTTCATAGGTCATGCCAACCAACTGACCATCACCACGAACAAACCAGACGATGCTCCAAGGCTCCTGTTGGTAGTCGCTCTGAATCAATCCGCCCTTGGTAACATGCTCGGAAAGAACAGACATATCAGGCGAACGGAATCCATCTACCTCATACACGTAGGCAAGCTCACGAACCTTTCTGGAGGCTCGCTGTACATAGATAGATGCGCGTCCTGCACGTACAGCCTGAACGTTTGCCGAACCAAATGCGGTAGAACGTTTCGCGGTAACGTTCGTCGGAGTAAGCGCCTGCGATTGGGAACTTGGCCGAAGCATCCATTCTCCGCCAACCGTACCAACCAAAAGACCCTTCTCATCGTCCATCATCCAACGGATCACATTCACGTCAGAAGCGTTCAATGAGAAGGCAAGCGCGTTAGAATCAGTTACGGTTCCGCTTGTGCTGGTAGGAGCGAAGTTCTCATATAGTCCTGAATTCGATCCATCAATCCGCTGCGGATAACTTGTGCATCCGGCGAAGAACAAACGATCTTCAAAGAACATGACACAAGCCGGGTATCCTGTCGTGTCAGACCATACCCCAAGACGCCAATCTGCCGATGCAGCAGTTCCGCCAAAGTTCGACTTCACATCAGCCGTGACAACCGTTGTCGAAGTGTATCCAACAATCTTCGCATATCCCCATGTGGAGGAATGTTTGATCCGTACCAAGCGCCCAACATCGGTACTAGCAAACGTTGCAGCACTCGCGGTAAGCGTGATACCAGAGCCAGAAGCCGCAGAAGGAGTGATCGTCGTCGTTGTGGTATTGACGTTGAGATATGGGCCATCTAGGAAATCAATCGTCGTTAGCGTCCAACTGGTGTGTCCAGTTCTCGAAAGTTTTCTTGGCGCATAGTCTGGATGCGTGAGATATAGAACATCAGCCGACTGCGTGAATTTAATCTCGAACAGGTCATTAACCGAGTACGGATGCGCGACTTCATAAGGCGTCCCAGGAGAAGATTCGATTATTCCGTGATCCTTATAGAACCTGAAATAACCCGCGCCTACTTGGATAACATATGCCTGAGTAACAGAGAACTCGAATGGGATCAAGCGGACAATAGAATTTTCTTCTACATATCCATCAACAACGTAGTCATCTGCCACATATAGATTTGTAGGAGCATCGGCTACATACATGGTTCCAGGGCGACGAGTAACGCCACCCTGAACCATAGGAATCATGTTTTCGCATATGGAAAGTGCGTTCCTGTATTTGTCGATACGAACGCGAGCCGCCATCAGCGGCGACATCTCCCCTGCGTTGAATGCGTCTGATAGAGGAGAGGCTTTCATTATGCGTAGAAGTTCGGAGTCTTGTTCTTCGTATTTACGCCAGTCGTCTGGTAATGAATATCAAGCGTGAAAAACGCCGGTTCATTAGTCGAGCCGCCAGTAATCGTCGGAATCGTTGTTGCATCGTAATGAACAATGATAATTCCGTCAGGTTCAATGATGTCGCTATCAATCTGGCTAGCTGCGGGAGTCGCAGCGCTGATTTGAGTTTCATCAACACGGTGACGATACTGAGGAACAGTCGCAATGTCCGGGGTGGATACCGTAAGGGTGCGATTTACTTCGGCGGTGAAGTTCCCATCACTTGCCTGATTGTGCCCTTTGGCATACGTGATGTAGTAATTCACAACAAGGCTTCCACTAATCGCGGTTCCGTTGTGCCCCCAATGGAGATGCAGGAACAAATCAGTACCTGGTGCATAGTCATGCGGAATGTGGAAAATAATATCGCCATCGTCGCCAGCAGAATAGAAGAATGTTCTTGTATTACCGCCACGGAACGCAGCCAATGTCGGAGCGCCGGCACCAGAAGTTTTTGGCGTAACGTCTCCAATCAAATCCCGCCACGGAAACGTCGGCGTTCCTAGCGAATCAACCTTTATGCCAAGGCCAGAAGTTTTTGGAATCTGTAGGCCACCAACCCCGTCACGAAGATCAGTGAAGTTTGTATCAAGTTCGTTATGAGTTAGTGCAGAGCCTTTGCCCGCGCGTGTAGTGATGGTCATTTAAGCCCTCGCCGTAATCCAAGTGTCTTCAAAAGTCTCAGCAGACACGTTCTCGAATGCATTCATTCTTCGCGCCTCTCTAATGGCACGAACATAATCTTCACGAACGATCTGTGCTTTGCTGTTGCTTTGTGTCAGTTGTTCGCACAATTCGATTGCTAGCTTACAGGCAAGAGCTTCAATGAAGATTGAATCGTACTGATTTGGGTCTTCTTCACGTTTGATGTAACGAACATCCAATGCGCCGGAATCATTCGTTAAAATCTTTCTGCCCTCGATCTGCCAGTCGTGCGTATTGTAGTTATAGAACGGGTCTGGAGGAAGAACGCGAAGGCAATCGGACGGAAGAGAATATGCGGTCTCAAAACCGAATGCAGGGGCGGTAGAATCCGCAGCAAGTTGTACTCGCGTGATAGCGAAGTTCCACGGATGGGAACGAAGCTCGGCGTCACGTACCGCGTCATAGCATGAATTGACAGCGCGAGCGTTTTCGCTGTCTTGCGTCAGCGAGACAATGCGATCGGCCCCTAGTTTCTGTAATGCACGGTTGGCAATATCAACCTCAGAGGCCATTACGCACTCTCCTGATAAAGATTACTCCGCTTCGATATTCAGCGTGATACCGAAGGTGTTGATAACTGCGGTCGGCGTCCAAGCGGCAGTAGCACGAATGATCGCTGTGAGCGTCTTGGTCGTCATTCCTTCAAGGCTGAACGGATAACCACCTGCATGCGGGAAATGAAGAACCGGAGTCGCGGTCGGCTGAACATAGTGAGCAGAAACGGCCTGATGCTGAGAAGTCCCGGCAGCAACCGTACCAAGCGGGCCAGTCCAACCAGTGTCATCAAGCGTGAAGTCAGCAACAGCAGTGGCGCGCTGAACAGCCGTAATCGGATTGGTAACATTGTCGCCCACAGCAGCAGGGCATTCCGAAGTGCGGAAGATGCTGATCTCGAAGTTGGCAGCAGTGGTAACAACGTTGCCGGATGCGGCAGTCAGGTCACATTCAAGCGAAAGAATGCGGGCCTGTCGAAATCCTGACAGGTCGAACGTCATCCGAACAACCGAACCAGCGGTGGCGCTATTGCTTACCTCATCACCAGCGGCATAAGCCGTAGCGTCAGCAGGTCGGGCGATAGTGCTGCGAAGGCGAAGAATCTTACCCATGATTCCCCCTTACGCAATCGGACTGGTTTCGGTCGTCTCAAGGTAGTTCTTGATAGCCTCAAGGCCCATCAGAACCTGCAACTTGGTCGTATAAACAGAGTCATTGACACGCAGTTCAATCGCCTCGCTAGAGGTTGAACCGCCTTCAGTGACCATGTGAGCCATCTGCTCACCAAGCACTACGGAATAAAATTTATCGGCCATGCTTCTCTCCTATGGAGAAAGGGGGCCGAAGCCCCCGTTCCTTAGACGACGTAGGTGCAGAACACGATCATCGTGCCAGTCGCTGCGGCAGTGCCGGAGACACCGGTGATGTCGTAGTCACGCTTCGAGTCAGCCGACAGGCCAAGACGTTCCCACAGCGGCTTCTCGATTTCGTCGATCAGCGTTGCGCCACGTTCCCAAGTGATTTCGGTAGTGGCAACAGCAGCAGTCGCTACGTCAAGAGCCGAGGCGAAGAAGTCGGCATCAACAACAGCACCGCCGTTAGCGGTCGTTTGATAGAGGCCAACATCCATCGTTGCGCCAGCACCCGAAAGATCGTCCGAGGCGAACCAGATGCGGATCGCACGGGCGTTCGACGGAATCGAAGCGAAGCGGTAGGTCGAGCCAGCGTCACCGCCAGCAGCCTCGATCTTGCCCCACACTTGGCGAACGATGCCGCCTTGCGAGGTATTGAGGACAGCCGGAGTGGCGTCACGGTTGGTGATAGCACCAGATTTGAGGTTTTCAGCAGCCATTTTGTTTCTCCTTTAATTACGCCCGATAACTCTCGATGGCGAAGACCTTGTCTTCTTCAAGACGGGTGGCGCCAGCGGTCATCTTGGTGTAAAGCTGCCACGGCTCACCTTGGAGGTCGTTACGCTTGCTCACCGAGTTTTCGATGTCGTTCCACAGGCCGAGGTACATGCCCGACTTACACCAGACCGGGAGGGTGACCTCGTTGGTACCAGCCAGAACAGTCTCGATCAGTTCGCAATGAACGAACTTGAAGCCGAGGAATTCGGTTACCTTGCCATCAACCAGAACCGGTCGGCTGTTGAAGTCAGTCGAAACGACTTGGATTTCGTTCAGCAGCGAGGCATGGTCAGCGGCGGTGATGCCGACATAAACTTCTTCCATGTCGAAATCGACGAACTTAGCCATCATCAGTTCCTTGACAGCCTTCAGCTTGGCGACGTTCAACTTCGAATTCGAGCCACCGACAGCGACATCAACTTCGTTAGCAGCAGTGAAGCTGGTCGAGGTCGAACCCGATTCGCCAGTCTTGGCGGTGCCGGTGAAGGCCGAGCACAGCAGACGGTCAAACTGACGGCCAGCGGCCATAACGGCGTTCTGGACATAAGCCGACGACGGATCGGTGATGAGGCGGAGCTTGTCGAATTCGTCGATCAGTTGCGGCAGATCGAAGTCCGACGGGAAAACCCAGCGGCGGTCGGTCGGAGCATCAACGCGGCCCATCGGGCTAAAGCGCGAAGTAACCGATTGCATTTCCACCTTGCCGATTTGATCGACAGGGGAAGCCTGCTTGCCGACATGATTGCCGGTCATAACCGTATTGCGGAGCTTGGAACCCTTCTGCTGGAGCAGCAGGGCAATGTTCGTGCTGTATTGTTGCACGAAATGAGTGGGCAGATTAATGGACATTTTGTCCTCCTAGCAAGTTTAGACGAAAGTTCTCAACCCTTTGAGGCGGTTAAGTTCCCCGGCTTATCCTCGCTAGGAGGGGCCAAACATTACTGCACTTCTAATCGCGGGGCTTAGGAGGTCTTCCCAACTTAGGCTTTTCCGCACCTTGATTCAACAAGGCATTAACATGAGCGTACAACAAAGTTGTAGTTTCCGCAATAGCTTTTGGTCGATCAGCTACAGACGGGCTAACAACTTGTGCAGCCACCTTCAGGCATTCAATCGCAAGTAAGTGGTCACTCACATTTTACCCCGGATACGCAAACTGCATCAAACGTTCCATTTCAGCGCGGGCCTGGACATTCCCAGCCAAATACTTGCTAGTCCATTCCTTGTCGCCCTGAAGCTGTTGGATTCGAGCTTTTGCGCCAGCCGGAGTCATAGCGCCGCCGCCAGAAGTCTCTCCAGAAGCGAACTTGTCTTCTCCGATGCGCTTTCCGATGTTGTTCATAAGCTTCATAACGCCATCGTAACCAAGGCTGCTCTGTAACTTGTCGATCATCTCAGCGCTCATGCCAAGGGCTTTAGCGGCGTGTTTGGCGACACCAATCTCTTGCTCATATGCTTGGCCCCACTCGGAGCGAAGATTCGCATCCTGCTGGCGAGACGCTGCTGCCATTTGTTCCTGTTGCTGTTGTTGTGTCTGAGCAACATACTCATTCCACCGTTTCGACAAGCCCATTGCCTGTTTGTCTGAAAGACCTTCATCGTAGAACGACGACTTCGCCCAATTGGCAAAACCTTCGTCGGAGCCTTCCGGCATGTCCAACTGGTACTTGGAAGCATCCATCGGGCGACCAAGTTTCGAGTAATACTGATCCAACTCAACCTTGTCGGCAGTATTGAAGTCAGGAAGCTTCAGAAGTCGGTCAGCGGGAACTCCTCGCAGTTTCTCAAGATTCCGATACCCATCAACAACGTCAGCCGGAGTTTTCCAGCCTTTGTTATTGACGTAACCAAGAACGTCTTCGTTTAGTCCAGCAGTCCATTCAGACGGAGTACTGCTTGCAGTGGTACCGGGCGCAGCAGACGAATTGATTGGAGCCGGGGTGGAACTCGGTTCAACAGGTGTAGCGCCTTGTCCTGCAACGGGGGCGGTGGTATCAGTCATTTTCTTCCTTTCGTGAGTAAAGCGATAAGAGTTGCTCATCTGTAAGATTCAAGTGTTTCTGAATCCTTAACCACACTTCCCGACGCCCTTCCATCAGGGCATGAACCCTGTTGTCTGGGTGGAAGCATGGATCATTGGCGCGACAGAACTTCGCCAAATCCTTCAGTACAGTTTCTGCATGTTGTCCGTCGAAAACCATCTTGTAGGCGATACGACGACGGTTGATGAATCTAAGAGCCTTAGCCACCAGTTCATTCATCAGTTAGGCGCTCCTACGCCAGCCTTCATCATTGCAGCCATGCTCGGTGCAGCCTCAATAAGTTGCTGCTGTGCTTGTTGTTGCTTACGGCCTTCACGAATCTTCTCGACATCTTTTTGATCGCGCATCCAAGATGCAGGCATGGCCTGGGCTTCGGCGAGGTCAGGAATCATCTTGTCGGTATTGAACCAGTCCAACGGAGCCGGGTCTTGAGTGTTGGCTGCAATCTCTGCTGCGTACTGGAACATACGCAGGCCACCAGAGGCGGCTTCAGCCTTCTGCATACGCGATAGAGGCGAATCGTATTCGATCTTATACCCAACCTTTGCCTCCTTCATTGCAGGCGTAGGCTCAGGAAGAAGACCCTGCATCTCAAGAATCTCAAGCTCTCGCTCGATCATCGGGCCAAGAGCCTCAGACTGCTGACGACCCATGATAGGGGCCAACAAAGCAGCCTTCTCACGAGCGCGTTCCAAGACCTCAGTAGCGGTCATGGCCGGAGTTTCAACTAGAATCTGGAACAATGTAATCAGGAACGCATCGTTGATTACGAGCGCTTCCTGCTCCATCATTTCTTTTGCGAGCGACAGATTGCCAGTAGGCAATACATCTACAAGCCGTCGGCCTTCAGCAGACATTCCACCGTAGTTGATGGCTCCAGCTTTGAGAGAGAATGAATCGAGAACGCCATCGTCGTAAGCAAGAAGAACAGGATCAACAACACGCTGACCTTGCTTGAGAACAGTTTTTTTCTGTTCATTGATCGTCTTGATGGCCGGCAGAACGTCCATCGCAGGGGATCGGCCATAGCTCTCACCTGGAAGGGTCTTGTAGCGCGATACGATGAACGGCATCGTGTTATATCCACCTTCGCTAAGAGTCTTCTTCAGGTCTTTGCAAATGTAGATGGACTGATACCGCATTCCCTTATGATTGACCTTGGTCAGATCACGGTCTTGGTTTGGACGGACACAATGGACAATCTCATATTCCTTGTCCGGTCGATCCTCAATGTCCTTCTGAATCTGTTCAGGCGCTTCTTTGCCCCATCGCTGAACAATCTGGCGAGCAGTCATCGTGAAGACGCGATAAACGGTGTCGATGATCCCCTGATGGTTCTCGACAAAGAACACTTCGCCAAGGAAGATGGCCTTGTATCGGATACCTGGGCCATTAGCCAGAGAATCAACGAACATGCATCCAGAGCCCAATGCACCTAGCGACGTATAAATCTCGGCTTGCTGAGAAGCATAGTTGGCATAAGGTGCATACCGATAGCGGAATAGCGCCTTATTGGCTTCCTCGAACCAGAGTTTGGTTTGGCGATCTTTCTCAAGATACGGATCAACCGGGCGAACGTTATGCCACGTCTGTTGGCGCGGAGTCAGAATCGACTCCATTACGGACGAGAAGCGCGTTAGAGCGCTTGGTGCCGTAGAGTCAAAAAGCTTATCGGTCTTCTTTTGACCGGGCGTGATCTGGCCGCGATTAAAGAACATATCCGAATACATCGGCAAGACGTATTCAGAAACCTCAGTCCAGTGAGATTCCCATGTTCCTCGCTTGCCTTGCTCTCGCTCAACGAGTCGGCAAATCTCGTCAGCCTGATCCCCGTACATCACGAACCGAGAAGTTTCTTCTTGGCAGTTTGAACGTCTTCCTCAACGCCAGAGCCGCCAGTAAGCATAGTAGAAGCTCGTCCAGCAGAGGCCATACGGACACGCTGCTCTTTCTCGGCGTTCTGAACAGCGGCGCTGTCATCGGTCGGCGGAGGCGGAGGCGGCGGAGGGGCCGAAGGTTTGGAACCACCAAAAAGACCACCCATGTTGTTCTCCTTTAAGAACCTAGAAGTTGTTTCTTGGCGTCCTTCTCCTCAAGGAGAGAACCGCCCTCAGATGTAGATGCTGGACGTGAAGACTGGTCAGCGGAGTCTTCCTTCTTCCATGTCTTCTTGAACAACGGATCGATGCCCGAGTCGGCAACCTTGTCGCCAACTTTGCTCGCAACAGGATCAAACTTGCGAGTGATCGGATCAATAGGATTTAGGAATGAAGCAAGACCGCCCATAGACACTTTCGTTAGTGAGTGCTCACATAGCATATTACCCAAACACAGGATAGTCAATATCTTGTGCAATTCTTACTCTGGAGCGGCTTCTGTGGTGCTTGACATCAGTTCTAGCTACTGGACGAGCGAAAGTCTGACAAAGCGCTTCGAATACGTCAGGACTAGAAAGACCGCGTTTTTTCATCTCGTCCTTACGCTCTAGCGCCATCTGATTCCCGCCAATGGTGTATTTGTAGTGGATACCGCAGGCATCCTTTTGCAACTGAGTGTCATTTGGAAGGCACCCAATAGATAGCCATTCGCGGGCACGATCCCACATTTCGACTCGTTTGTTCTGGTACTTGTTCTTGTCGTCAGCAGAAGAGCCGGCCTGTACCTCGATAACCTTGTACCGAAGGGCTTTCAACTGATCCACTACCCCACCGCCAACACCGCCACCATCAACGAATATGGCTTCAGGGTTGTATTTATCCGCGAAGTGACAGATAGCATTCACTAGCTCGACGGTATCTACCCCTTTGAACTTCTGCCACGGTATAGACCTAGCATCCCGCCCCTTACGGAAGGCGATCACGGACTGGTCATCACCAAATCGAGCAACATCAACACCCATGACCAAGGGAGCGCCAGGATCATCAACAAGCTCACGCTCCATAGCATTAAGCACGAGAGATGGAGAAATGAACTGATCTTCACCGCTAGAAGGGAATTCACCATAGACCTCGACTTTCGCCTGACGGGAATCAACTCCATGTTCCGAGATGATCGACTCATATACCTTCGGGTCGGTATATTCAACTTTGCGAGCATCAATCTGATCTGTACTCCAGAAGTTACGTTTGGCGTGGAAACATTCAAAGAAAGCCCCCTCATTCCGTCGCGGGTTTGAGAACGCGATCCAATAACGATCCACGATAGGGTCAGTAAAGTAACCCTTCGCCACATCCCAGATATTAGAAGGAATACCAGACGCCTCATCGAAGATAACCATCATCCCATCCTGGGAATGAACACCAGCATAAGCATCAGGGTTTTCCTCACTCCACAGCTTACCCTCAGCATAGTAATACTTCAAACCCTTCTTCAGGTCACGCTCAATCAACTGCCCGAACCAGTCAGCAGGCGTAAGTTTTGTCGCGGAAATATCGAACCAGTGCTTGTTGATAAGCATCGCGTGCCACTTCGCTAACTCACCCCACGTCACAGACTTCAACTGTGGTTCGGAGTTAGCACTCACTATCACCGTAGAGCCGAGCCTAGTTGAAAGCATCCAAAGAATAAGCCACGAAATAAGCGCAGACTTACCAATGCCACGCCCAGAGGCGACAGCTTTCTGTAGGGTAGCCATATCAAGTTTGTTGATCTTCTGGTTCTTCTGTTTCGTGATGTGATCACGCATCTCACGAAGTACCTTGATCTGCCAAGCCTTCGGCCCCTTGAACTCAGCGAGAGGAGTACCCTCCTTCCCCCAGGGGAACACGAACCGAACAAACTTCTCAGGATCATCCGCAATATCAGGCGACCAGATATGAACCATCAACGCCTGCTCATCCTCATCACGCCACTGCTTCTTATTTCCGGCCATATCCTAGTTCCTCCAGCTTCTTTTTGGCAGCAGCAATCTCTTTCTCTCGGCGCTTCTTTCGCGCCTTGGTCATGTTTGAGTGCTTTAGCTTCTGATAGTCAGAATTACCTTTCCATAGAGTCATCAGTCATCAACTCCATCAACACTTCTGCCTCCACGGCTGAAATGGTTAGACGATAAGATATACCGACCAATCCCATCACGACGAATGTACTTGGCCTCACACAGATACTTGATAGCCCCATTCACGGAAACCTCACTAAGAGATAACGTCTTAGCCAGATCAGACTGAGTAACGCGAACAAGGCCAGAAGAAGTCGAATGAGAAATCAGCCACCCCAATACCCGCCAATGAGTGAGCTTAATGTTCTCATCCATCGTGAGCGAGTCATAGCTAACCAAATTCACCATCGCAAACCTCCACTTAACCCTTTTCCTAGATAACACCAACGCGGGAGAAATCTCACCAGTCTCTCTATCAACCACTTCATGCTTAATCATCCTTTATGTCCTACATAAGTATGCTTATATAAAGCAGGCTGATGCTAACATAAAGCAGGCTGAAGTAACACGCTTCAGTGTGCTTAAGCCTCAATTCTCATAGATCGTTGCAGCACAATGCCTGTAGAGGCATCGAACAGTATCTATATATTGGAGATACAAGAAAACACCATAGATTTAGTGCAAATAAAAAATAAAAAAATTTGACGGAACTCGACATTCGTCAATAAAAAAAATTTGACGGTAAGTCCTCCCTAGGAGAAACACACGCGCTACGATTCCGCCCCCACCCACCCGGTACGCTCCCCCTGAGAGACTGCAGGCTCACTAGATGGAGTGGATTGATCGATGACTAGCAGAGGGTCTGAGTTGTCAGACAAGATAGACTGAGGCGCATCCTGGACAATCTGAGCGTTTCCCATGTCGATGACGCGATTGCGTGCTTCCTGGAGAGCGTCGGCAATGCTGATCGTCTGATCGATGATAACCTCACGCGGAACGTAAGGCGCTACTGTCTTGAGGAATGCCTGAACGTCATTCTGCATCAGATCATCTAGCAGCATTGCCAGGCTACGCTTACCTGCGAATCCTTGCTCGCCTTGCTTGATAGCCTTCTTCGCAGCACGTTGGATCATCTCAGTAATTGATTTACCGCCATTACGGTTTCCTGAGTTAGCGTTGCCCGCCATTTTCCATATGTCCTATCTGGTTGATTGAGTTACGAATTGTGCAATCAAATTACGATTAGTGCAATCAGTGTAGGTTATCCACAGGCAAATGCAAGTGTGTTGCGTTTAGTGGTGAGTTATCCACAGTCTAGGACGAGTTATACATTGTTGGTTGATAGGTAGGTATAGGGTGAAGAATTTAAATCGCTGCTTTGAATAAGCTCCCGCTTCATTAGGTGATCTGGCACTTATGGCCTGCATAAAAACAATTGATGATGAAGTGTATTGACTAAGCTAACCGCTGCATCTATAGTTTAGTCATGCAGTAACGCACTGGCCGATTGCCAGGTTTATCGGGAGACTTAATCATGACGAAAATCGAATTCATTCAGATGATTGCCAAGAATCACAATTCCGGGAAATGGATAAATGGAACGTTTGATGTTGAAGGTATGCATATCGGCGTAAAAGCCTATGGAAAATGGATTCAGCGCATGGAAGGAAATTGCAAGCCATACTTCTCTGGCGCGGAATGCAAAACGGTTTCGGCCTTCAAAAGCCAAATCGAAAGCGGCCTTAACTATATTTTCCAGTGAGGCGCGATATGTCTAAACAACAATTCTCTGCCATGCGCCGCGTTAATGGCGTGTATGTCGCGGCCCTTTGCGCTGCTGCTGTCCGTGTTCCGATGCCTGTTGTTCTGGCTTGGCTTCGTTCTAACTAATTGGGAGATTCTTATCATGTCTGACAATAAATACAACGGCTGGACTAACCGCGAAACTTGGCTAATCAATGTATGGTTCAATCCAGAATCGAAGGAGGATGTCGAATACGCTCGCCAGTATTTCGAGGAAGCTCTCGATGCGCTACCAGATTTCATGCGCGACTTTGTTGATTATTCCGCTATCAACTGGGATGAGCTGCTAGAACATTTCGAGGAAGAAGAGGAAGAGTAATACCGCAATTTTAGCCGTGTGACAGACGGCTAATGTGGCGATATTGCCTTAACTGATGGGAGATGATGCTATGTCTTACACCTACAATATTAACCTAGATGAGCGCGGAGAGTTTTTTTCCGACGTCAGAGACTCAAACGACAAAACCGTATATGAAATTCACGGTTTTGAGATTTTTGAAGATGGGTTTATGAAACACAAATATGATGTTGAAGGATTAAAGGAGTATCTCTACGATCTCGAGATTCTTCCGACATATGTCAATCTAGTGCTAGTCAAATGATCCGCGTTTATCTTCTCTGTACTGCGCTGGCATTTATGCTGGCGTATGCGTTAATTGAAATGTCTATTTAGGGGAATATTATGAAAAAATCTACGTTTCTTTGGGGTTGGAATGGATACGCGCCAACGATTGACAAACTAATGACTCGCGAAAGAGCAGCAAACCTTTTGCGATGCTGGCGCAGATCAAAAACACAAGGCCGACACAATTTCAACCTGTGCAAAATCGGAAAACATCATTACAACGTTTCAGCTGTTGGATATGATGATCGCGCAGTTTTAATAATCATGTGAGCGTCTAAAATCAAACAGCCCATAGTCAGATATGGGCTTTTTCTTTTTAATCGCTTGCGGCGCGTTTCTGGCGCTTCTGGAAGCATTCCTTAACGCGTATGCCATGAATATACAGCATAAGCTTCCTCTTCAAAACAAATGCTGGCGTGATTGTGGCCGGGGATTTCACATCTTCAACCACCAGTATGCCGTTTTCCTGGTAGGTGAAATCTGCGATGAATTTGATCGAACGCTCTACACATTTCCCGTCTTGGTACTGGCTAGGGATCAGTTCAAACGGTACCTGTAGCCTCAAATCCTCTATCTTGTGGGTTTGGGCCAAAGTTTTTAGTTCGAGATAGCGCCTGCTTTCGGCCTTCGAGTCAAATTTGTGGCCGTCTATCTCCGTCTTTTTGTTTTTGAACTTGCCGGTGTCGTTTTGAACTGGGGTCTTTTTCGGATATCGCCTCATTTTATGTCTAATGCCTTTTCAATATCCCATCCAAGCCGATTTATTCTTGCCGAAGCCTTCGCATAATTAATGCCAAACGTTTCACACCAATCTTTAAAGCACTTCGTTTCCCCGTTTATTGTGAAATTTCGTGTTGTTTTCCTGTTTTTAGCTTGCATAGATGGTGTTGCCCATCGGCAATTTTCAACTGAATATCCTTTTGAGTTGTCGATTCTGTCTAGCGTATGGCCTTCTGGTCTGTCGCCCATATCAGAATAGAACACGGTGAAATCGTGCCACCGATCACAAACAAAGATTCCTTTCGCTCCGTATTGCTGGAATCTATTGTTATTCTGGTTATAACATCGCTTCATCATGCCGCACCAACTATCATACGCTCCAGTTTTGTGGAACCCGTGTTTTGTTCTTTGACACCCGCAAGACTTTTTCCCTATCGTTTTCCTTTTGATGTTTGTTTCAAGCATTACAGCCTGATTCCCGCAATCGCAAAGAACATTGAACGATTTTTGACCTCCTTTGTTTCTATCAGCCTCAGAAACAATCGTTAGCATTCCTATTATCTGTCCGATGTAAATCCTATTAGTGTCCATCTTCCCACTCCATAGGAGATGTTCCAGGTTCATACGAAAAGTCTCCGCACAGGTCTAAAGCCACTATCTTGTGGGTTTGGCACCACAAACCGCCTCCATTAGTGGTTGGATAGTAAGCAGAATGTAAGCACGAATGGCAAGTTAGTTGTCCATTTCCTGTGCCGATTTGATCAAAGTCAATTTGTTTTGACATTATTTTCACCCTTTTGTGCAAGTATACTTTGCTTAATCCGCTCAGTTAGTGAGTTTTCGACTCTCATAGTGATATAAGCCTTCACTCCATCGAAGTCGCCTTCCTTTTTCCAGTATTTAACAAAATCGACTACATCATCCATGCTTGCATCAATCATCGCTGAGTATTTTCGTAGCGTGATTCTTGGTATTGTGCTTTGTTCTTGCGTTTTCTTTAGGTTTTTTATCTTTTCGTCAAGATTCATAGACCAAATCCCCTGCTTTTAGCCTTCTTTTCTTCTTTAGGAAGTGCTTGAGTGTAAGGCGTAAAGCGGCATAGATCGCCATTGAACTCGAAATAAGCCGTTCCAGTTCTACCTTGCCTGTTTTTCCTGCAAATAACCTCTGCAATGCCTTTATAAATGCTGTTTTCGTCGTAGATTTCATCTCGATATAGCATCAAAACAATATCTGCATCCTGCTCAATCTGTCCTGACTCTCTCAGGTCTGACATGATCGGCCTTTTGTTTGGCCTAGTTTCAAGTGATCTGTTTAGCTGGCTCAAGGCAATAACCGGGATTCGCATATCAATCGCCAGCTTCTTCAATCCTCGGCTTATCTCAGCGATTTCCTCGTGCCTTGTATCTCCATCACCCGCCATAAGCTGAAGGTAGTCGATAACAACGCATCCAAGCCCATACTTGCGTTTAACGTATCTGGCTTTCGCTCTTACCTCTGCAAGCGTCAATGATGTTTGCTCGTCAATAACGATCTTCTGCTTCTGTATTCTCTCCATTCCAGCAGCCATTAGAGTGTGCTGTTCGTCTGTAAGCGCTGCGCTTGTTATTGCCTCTAGCGGTATTCCAGCAGTTGATGCCAATAATCTCTGCGCCAGACTTGTGCCAACCATCTCCTGTGAGCAGAAAAGAACGTGCCCATTTCCTTCAAACTGCTGAGCGATGTTCAATGCGAATGCAGTCTTGCCCATAGATGGCCTTGCGGCGACGATAGCGAGGTTTCCTGGGTTTAGTGTATGGCAGAGCTTATCTAGGTTATGAAAACCCGTTGTAGGCGTTTGTAGGCCCCCGGATAACACTTGCTGCATGTCGTCAATCATGTCAGCCATGAACTCGATGTGAGTCTTCGGGTTTTTGTTTGTTGCTGTGTCTCCAATCCCAAGGATTATGCTTTGGGCTTGATCTACTTTTTCCTTTGTCGGCCGAGTGCTCATAGCCAATGCAGTTATTTCGTTAGCGGCAGAAATCAAAGAACGCTCAAGTGATTTTTCCTTGATGATCCTTGCGTATGCTTTGACGTTCGCAGTGTTGGCGTATTTGGCTAGCTCGGACAGGTAAGCCAAGTCCCCGTTTAGTGCTTCACATACGGTAATGATGTCGATCTGTTGGCCTTGGTTAGCCATCCTGCTGATAGCCTGCCAAATCTCTCGATGACCAGCAGTATAGAAATCGTCTGGCTTTATTCCCTCGATCTGGTCGATAACCCTTGAGTCCATCAAAACAGCGCCGAGAAGTGATTGCTCGGCTTCTTGGCTGAATTTCATGCCGCCTCCTTGTGGTAACAACCTTCAATGATCTTGGCAAAGTTGCTTGCTTTGACAATCCATCCAAGATCGCAAGACCAGTTCGATGATCGGCCCATCAGGAAGTCAGATTCCTTGATGTACTCAAACATCCTCGCGAAGAATTCAATACCTTCCTCTTTCGTTTGCGGCTTGTTCTTTTTCTTCAGGTGATCCATGACCCATTTCCAGCGAGAAGCCAAATCCTTCTCTCTCTGCCCACCCCATATTCTTGGCTGCGGCAACTCAGGTATTGCGCCAGCAAAAACAGAAATGATTTCTTGATGAGGACACGTCGGCAGTTTGCTGCTGACAAGTATTCCTTTAGGAATACTATCTTCAGGAATCAATGAATCAGGAATCAATGAATCAGACGGAGTGTAACCGTTACTTAACGGTGTTAGTGGTTGCTCACTTGGAATGCACTGTGGTTGTGGGAATCCTTTAGGCTTCTCAGTATGGTGAGGGTGCTGGTGTTTTTCGAAGTTGATGATCTTGATGTAGCTCTTTCCATCAACAACGTACCTATGCACGAATCCAGTACGTTCCATAACCGTTAAATAACCGTTAATGTCCAGATTATCACGGTATGGGAACAGTTCTGCTTTTATGCGAAGCGGCCTATCTTCAAGAATTCCTTCTTTGTCTGCAAGACACCAAAGGCCAATAAATGTAAGCCCAATGATAGGATCGAGCGTACCAAGAACCTCGTTTGTGAAAAAACTAGGCTTTATGTTTCTAGCGCGAGGCATCTTCTTTCCCCTCTCTTATTACTTCTTGTGCCAGGGAACCCATGCATCTTATATGGTCTTTTGTAACCCATTTTTTTATTGCCATATGAGAGAACCATTCAGCCATCAATTCTGGGTAAAACATATCTCTTTCAGGTATCTCATACTCCCACCCATTTTCGGTAACAAGAATGATATATCCCGCATCCCTAAATGCTATGTTTTTCATTTTTCACCAATAAAAATGCCCTGGGAGAAGCATCCCACCCGATAACGAGTGTTGGCGACACCTGCTAGCTACAGGCCGGATGCCCCTTCCAGGGCAAGCTAGATTAACATTACCGTCGCCAAACGGTAACTACATCATAGTTTCTTGGCACACTCAGCACAAGCGAATCCTTGCTTATAGCCTAGTGACTTTCTCCCTTTTAATGGCTTTGGATTCTTACAAATCTTGCACTTCCATGAGGGTAGCGTAACTCCGTGCATCGTTGTTTTATTGCTTCGCTCACGGTATTCGTGTTCCCTGGTTGCGTGTCCGAATATCATTGTTTTCTTATGCTCCGCCGTGTTTGTTTTCTATGTACAGAATAGCAGGCGTTTTCGCCGTCTATTTCGCGCTGGGCGTCATGGCCGGTATGAACCGTCGCCAGTGTTCCATGCCTCGTTCAAGTCTTTCTCGTAGCGATCCTGCGCCTTGTAGTCTTCTTCGAGCAGTTCGCACAGCAACACCCGCGTTTCGTCGTCGCCGTGCCTCACGGTTGCAGATTCCCCGAACACGTCAACCACTTCGCCAAGGCTCAACTTGCGCCCAATTAGCCAGTTCCATTGTCCGTTCATGGCTTTAACCCCATTTGCCGGCCGACTTCCAGACCCTTGTCGTTCAGGCTGAAACACCATTCGCCAGACTCGTCGGCCGTGACCGAAAACAATCCCTGCGCCACCAAGTCAAGCATGGCGTGCTGGTACTTCTTGTGTTCGCCGACATGCTCAATCCATTTCGGCGCAAGTTCCCAAAGCTTCTCTGGGTCTTCGTGGCGAATCGCCCGCAGCAGGTTCTTGGCTTCCGCTTCGGTATAGCCGCATTCAACAAGCCACTTCTTGCTTGCCTCAATCGGGTTTTCGTTTCCCATCGTCATCTCCTTTTCGGGCGCAGCCGCCCAACTGGTTAATCGATCGGACCGGCCTAATCGGCCGTCCGCTCATTGCCGGCGTTACATGCACATCTTATAAGCGTTTAGCTTTATTTCCAATCAAAAGATTTTATGGCCCAATTAAAAAATACTTGTTGATAAAGCTAATCGGTTTGCTATGATGTGAATGCACCTTAACTCATCGCCGCTTGTGTGCGCTTATGGGTGTCTTGGCAGACTCGGTGCTGGCAGGCCGGAAAGACGGTCTAACTTACGGGAGACATCATGGAAGACGAAATGAATAAGGCGGTAGATCAGGCTCACTACGCCGTGCAGTCATGTATCAACATCGTCAATAGCATTATGAGCCAGATCGAGCAGGTTAAGGGAATGAACGAGGCAACTGAGAAATCAGACTGCGAGTTCAAGTATTCTCGAATGCTTGGTCAGTGCCATGGCGCGATTGAGTCTATCAGGATTGCTTCTGAAATCATGGAAGAAAAGCTGGAAGACGCTTTCTCCGCAACAACCTTTATCCGAGGCAATCATGAATAAGCTAATGTTAGTGGCTACTATCTTTGCGTGCACTGTGGCACAAGCTCAAGAAGTTGCTAGGGTGCAGAATAATGATGGTGGATACATAGTATTTACAGCAGCGAAGTGCGGATCTGCAAAGAACTTTTATTCTGTATATGGATATGGATCATCTAGTAACGACACAATTTCTGGGTGCTTCAAATTTTCTGATGGTGCGTTTTGGGTTATCTGGCAGCATGATGCAAATATCAAACGGTATCCTTCTGAAGCAGTTACTTGGAACCAAGAGTTTCTTGATGTAATAAAAAAAGATCGTAAAACATATTAGATCGCATAGACATGCTGCGAATAGATGGGAATTGATGGTGAAAGCAGTGTTACGCGGTTAGTTTGTAATGCAAGCTAACCGAGTCGCAAGGCTCAAGTGAAGCGAAACGTAGAGTTTTGAAGTTATCTGAATGGAACTGAAGATCAGTGCAAAGCGGCAAGCATCTTCTTAGAGGGTGCTTTCCGAGTTGAAAGGCTCAATTGGTCCGTTATGAAACGCAGGGAATATCTGCGCATAGAAGTGAATCGTAATGCAGTACATTGTTACGCGGCCAGCACATTCAATGAGTGTGCTGTCCGAGTCGCAAGGCTCTAGCGCACAGAAGCGATGTGCACAGATTGGTAGCGAAACGAAGATTATCGAAACGCGGCAAGATCATTCTAATCAGTGGTCTTTCCGAGTTTAGATACTCCGGCAGGCTTGAATACTCAAGCTGTCGCACAACTAAGGAGCTACAAATGGCTATTCAACAAGCAAAAATCACCATCACCGGCATCTGCCCTCTGCTTCAAAACAACCCGCAGAGCGTTGATCCGTTCAACCGATTCACGAAACTGAAGAAGCCTCTTACAGCAAAGAAGCGCAAAACAGAGGAAGATTTGCTCGAAATCGGCAACCTGGACACGGAGTCGAAACTGTACTTCGATGAAACACTGAAGGTTTATGTCCCTACTCGATGGCTAACTGAGCAGATCGTCACCAGCGCTTACGGCATCATCAAGGTTGGGAAAGACAAGATGCGAGGAGGTATCTTCGCTGCTGAAGACAAAGCCAAACTTATCTATCGCGGTATGAATAAGGTAAAGACCATTCACGATGTTGTGTTCGATGAGCAATTCCGCCACCGTATGATCCTTCCGCAGCAAAACGTGCGTATCGCAAAGGATTTCCCAATCTTTCACGATTGGTCATTTGAAACGGTGATTGAATTTGATGATACGGTTGTTGATTTCACCGGACTTACAAGTATCGTGAAGCGTTCAGCCATGTACGTCGGTTTCGGAGACTTCCGCCCTACGTTTGGCCGCGCAAAGGCGGAGATTGAAAATGTCTAAGGAAGGCAAAGAACTGTTTTCCTCAATCGAGGGAATGATTGATTTTGGAGCATTCATTCCTTCAAAGACGGTGCATTACGCTCTAGGAATTGAGTATCCAGAGGTCGCAAGCAAGAAGGAATATGACGCACTAGCACTTCAGGAAATGTCTGCCGTTGATTACGTTCGCAACATATTGCTTGGCCGTGGGATGTATATCCGTAGTGTAAGTGGCGGGTATCGCATCCTGTCTGTTAGCGAGAACATCGAGCAAGTCGATCAGTACATGACCAGTGCCGATAGAAAGCTGCGCCGTGGCCTGAAGCTACTGAAGAACACACCGAAGAAACCAGGAGAGTACCCAGATCAGCAAGAGGCAAAAGCAGAAATGAAGCGTGAAAATATCAGCGCACATCGCAGCCGCATTCGTGCATCTGTCTAAACAGGAGGATATATGAACGTCTATGCAAAACTTCAGGCAGCGCGAATCAAGCTGCATTCAACCGAACTGAAGAAGTCAGGCCACAACAAATTCGCTGGCTACTCTTACTTCGAGTTGGCTGATTTCGTTGTTCCCGCACTTCAAATCTTCGATTCTCTCAAACTGTGCGGTGTTGTTTCGTTCGGGAAAGAACTGGCGACGCTCACTATCGTTGATCTGGAGTCTGGCGAGAAGCTGGAAATCACTTCACCTATGAGTACCGCCGCGCTAAAAGGTTGTCACGAAGTACAGAACCTTGGCGCTGTCGAGACTTACATTCGCCGGTATCTCTGGGTCGCTGCCCTTGAAATCGTTGAGCATGACGCCCTGGATTCTTCTGAGCCTGTTAAGGATGAACCGAAACTGAGCGAAGAAAAGGTAAATGAATACCTGATCCGCGTCATGGAAGCAAAAGACGAAGCAACGCTGAAAAAGGTGTATGTCGAAGCCTACAACTACACCAAAGAGTCCAAGGTTCATGCGGATAAGGTCATTGAGGCAAAGAACCTTCGCAAGAGCCAGCTTCAGGTTGAGATGCAGGGGCAGGCGTGATGATCGTCACATTCGACATTGAAACTCTTCCAACAAACGATCCTTCTGTTATCGCAGAATTGGAATCGTCTATTTCTGCGCCTGCTCAATACAAAAAGCCCGAGTCAATCGCTGAGTGGATGAAAGAGAACAAAGATTGTGCTCTCAAGGATGCAGTATCAAAGACTAGCTTCTCTGGCATGTATGGGCGCATCGCTTGTATCGGATGGGCTATTGATGATGGCGATGTTGTTGCTACTGGCGCTGGAGATAGTGAAGAAGTTGCAATCACTCGCTTCTTTGATGCGATAACTGATGTGTCAGTGCATCACAAGGCAGGCTCTGCATTTCCTGAAATTGTGTTCTGTGGTCACAACGTACATAGTTTTGACCTTCAGTTCTTGAAGCACAGGGCAATTATCCTTAACATCCGACCGCCAAAGCCCCTGAGAGAAGCAATGATGGCAAAGAAATGGTCACCGTTGATTGCTGACACAATGCTCATGTGGTCTGATGATCCTCACAAGCAAGGAAGCATGGATCGTCTGTGCAAAGCATTTGGTATTCCAGGCAAAGATGGTTTTGATGGCTCTATGGTCGCTGAGACATGGCCAGTTGATCCCGAGAAGGTTATCGAATACTGCAAAGACGACGTAGAACGAACCCGTAAGATTTACAAACGCATCATGTTTATTTAACTGGAGAATCTGTAATGGCTGATTTTGACAACACAAACCGTGGCGTTTTGTTCAAGAATCAAAAGAAGGAAAAGGATACGCATCCTGATTACACCGGCAGCATCAACGTGAATGGTAAGGAACTGTGGTTGTCGGCATGGGTGAAAGAGTCCAAGGAAGGGAAGAAATTCTTCAGCCTTTCGGTTCAGGAAAAAGATGGAAAGACTACTGCGAAGCCAGTAGCAAAGAAGTTGTCCGACTTGGATGACGACTTGGCCTTCTAATGATCTCTGACGACGACGCTGAACGCGCCCTAGACTTCCTGAAGGTATCCGCAAAATCCTACGCGAAAGCAAAGGCCGAGCGGATTTACCTGGAGGAGTTCCGAAAGAGCAAGAAAGCTATACTGATGAAGCAATCAGGGGATCAGTCTGCTGCTGCTCAAGAACGCGATGCCTATGCCCACCCTGAGTATGTAGAGTTTCTTTCTGGCCTGAAGGTGGCTGTAGAGAACGAGGAAAACCTGCGGTGGAAGATAGCTAGCGCTGAGTTGCAAATTGAGTTGTGGCGAACACAGTCAGCAAATAATAGGAAGGGCGTATGAACCACCTACTACGCATCAAGGAAATGGATTGTTCATTGTGTGGCGCTTCAGGGCCATCTGATGCACACCATATCCTTGAGGGTAGGTGTCCTGGCCGTAAGTCTCCTGATATGTTGGCTATCCCTTTGTGTAAAGATTGCCATCAGGGTTCGCGTAACGGAATCCACGGTCAAAGGATCATGTGGAACGTGATGAAGAAGTCAGAGCTTGATTGTCTTGCTGAGACATTATCGAAATTGATGTACCCATAAAAAAATTTAATTGGCTTTGATTAAACCGCTTTGCTAGGATACACACATGGATACGAACGAAGCAGCAAAAACATTGGGTCGCCTTGGTGGGCTAGCGAAGTCTGGTCAAAAGACCGATGCTGTACGCAAGAACATCGAGAAGGCAATCGCACTTAGAAAGAGTTACAAGCTGGAGAATGAAGTTCTTCGCCAGCGTATCAACGAAATGCGGCTGTGCATGTTGGATAGTTGCGGAAAGATTAGCGATGAAGAATGGCGTAAGCACGTTGTTCTAATCGCGGGAGACGTAGCCTAGGGGGCTGTGGCGCTAATAACACCCTCTGTCTATCGGTCGTGAGTCTCCCTCTGCTGAACTTCTAGCAAACGACAGGATAGGCCGGAACCATCCGATAAATGACCTGATGTACTTACAGCCGCGTTAGCCGCGTCATGGGCTTCAGGCGAATCGCACCCGTAAGGTGCCTAACTTTTAACTAGGGAGGCTTTATGTCAATCACGCTTTACTCAAAGTATCGCCGCCAGAACCTTCGTAACGCATGGAAGCTTTCTGGCATGGATAAGACTATGGTGTTTGTCTATGCCGGAATACTAGCGCTTCTAGTTGCTTATGCTCTGGTGGCTTGGATCGAACTCACCGTAGAAGAAGCAGAACAAAATGGGCGTAAGCAGTCTCTTCAAGAGATTGAGCGCCTGAAGAAAACCGCTTCTCTATTCGCTGCGGCAATGAATCAAGGTGCTGTTGTGGATTCTGAATCGAAAACAGCCTACTTCTTCCAGGTTTCGAAGCAGGAAGGTCTATAAGTTCCGCTACGGGAGAGGGGCAAACTGGAGGACTCCTCTGGCTTGGTGGAACCCTACGCCCGTAGCACCCAATCAACGCGCCGGGGCTGTTTATTAACCTTACAGTTTGAGTTTTTGAATTGTGGGATTGAGTACAGGTTGAATCCCCGGCGCACCAGAAATACTAATTTACATACAGATTAGTAGAGATTAGGAGACTGAAGAATGAACCTCCACGAACTGATTAAACGGCTGCACGAAGCTATCGACAACATGGGCGACTACGCCCGCATGGCTAACATCAAAGCAACTGGCTCGCTGGCAGTTTTGAACGAAGGCGTCGAAGCCCTCGAACAACTTGCCGCAGCGTTGATGGTTAAGGATGCTGCGATTAGTAAAGCCGCAGTTTTTACAGAGTCTTCTGCGGATAAGGACTATCTCGAACAGGCTCTCGCCATCCAACCTCACGCAGAACTTGTTGCGAAGATCAAGGCTGATGCTGTCGAACTGTTTCTGGCTGAGAAGCAAGTTACTTACGGCACCTTGCTAATTGCAGACCGCATCAAACGTGGAGAGGTGAAGTGATGGAAGGTTATTGGAACAACGGATCGTTCGTGCTCAAGAGCACTGTAGAAGGACGCATTGCGAGACTCGAAGCCGAGAATGCAACCCTTAGAGATGATGTGGCTGGGTGGAAGCATGAAGCTGATGGCTATCGCAAGAATAGAGACGCGCTTTCTTCCGAGAACGCAGCACTGCGCGAACAACTGGAAGCGGCGAAGAAAGCGAGGGGTGAGTGATGAGCGCAGTTAAAAAGACAATCGCATTATTGCTGTGTCCCGTGTTCGTCGTCGGCGTGGTCTTTTGGATGGCGGTACTTTGGTTCGATGTTGCGAAAGATTGGGTGCTTGAAATTCGCCAGTTTGATAAGTCGGGGGGTGAGTGATGATTACTTCTATCAAAATTGCCAACTTCAAGATCGCACAACTCAAACAGGAACTCGCCGCAGCACAGGCCACGATAGCGGAGATGCGAGAGGCGCTTACACTCGCAAATAACTCTCCCGCAGGAGATTTCACAGACACGCGAATTATCGAAGCCCTCGCCCAACCCACCAACCAAGACGCGCTGCATGAAGCGCTGGCGCGCGAAGCAGAAGAGTGCGCAAAGCTAGCAGATCAGTTCGATGAAGGTGTTGGCATGGCGATTCGAGGCAGGGAAGCAGCCCATCGGGCACGAAAGGAAGGGGAATGATGGAACGACTTCTTATATCAATGCTTGTTGCCGTACAGATTCCGTTCATGTTTTATCTGGGCGGGTTCGATTTTACTGAGCGATCCATATTGCTTGCATATTGCTACTTCGTAACCCTGTTTGCCTACGGAGTAACCTACGCCGGAATCCCCGTGTGGTTTCCTACGCTGAAATCTGGAAAGAGAAATGACCATGCTGAGTGACGAGAAGATCAAGGAACTGGCGATCAAGCACTTCGGCGGATTGTCACCAGAAATTACGCTAACCAGAAACTCGCAAAGGTTCGCCCGAGCCGTCGAATCCGCAGTGCGGGAGGAGTTGGCAAAGCAGGAGCCGGTGGCGTGGATGAATCCGCATGGTGGCGTATTGCAACGGCTTGATACAGGGATTGAGCGGGAGACATACACCATCCCACTCTACGCATCGCCTGTCGTGCCGGATGACATGGTTCAGAAGTTACGCGACATTCTGCAAATGCTACTTCAAGAGCCTGACACAAAGGCGGCATTGTTCAAGGCAGAGGACATGCTGAGAGAAGTGATCGCCGCAGCGCAGGAGAGTAACGCTGTAGCTGATTCGCAGCCCGATTAGGGCCGTCGAAATCGAGCGGAATGTTATGCAGCAACGACAGGAGAA